>Ga0187779_10001115_pt1 | contig 16922 bp, 10 predicted proteins | sample 1015_Q2_SP10_10__FD_132435 | JGI IMG/M metagenome (GOLD analysis project Ga0187779, IMG submission 132435) | Tropical peat soil microbial communities from peatlands in Department of Meta, Colombia - 1015_Q2_SP10_10_MG | ecosystem: Environmental > Terrestrial > Soil > Wetlands > Peat | place... | reverse complement strand
GTCATGATGTATGATACTCCTGAAGAGACTTTACCTGCAAAGGATTTGCCTTGAGCGCCGAAATACCGTGCACCGCGGCCTTTGCAGCTGAAATCGTTGTAAAATAGGGTATGCCTTTGATGAGTGTCGTTCTTCGTATCGAGTAGGAATCCTTCTGCGACTGGGCACCGTAAACCGTATTGATCACGAGGTCAACCTTCATGTCTGTTATCTGGTCCACGATGTGCGGCCGCCCCTCAGTCACTTTGTTCACAGTCTCGACCGTGATGCCCCGTTTTCTCAGATAATCGGCAGTTCCCCGCGTTGCTACGATCTGGAACCCCGCTTTTTCAAGTCCCAGAGCTACTTCTAACACGCCCACTTTATCTTTATCCTTCACGCTCAGGAAAACCCGGCCCGACATGGGCATGGGGTTTCCCGCAGCCATCTGAGATTTTGCAAAAGACATTCCAAAGTCCCTATCGATACCCATCACTTCGCCCGTGGATTTCATTTCAGGCCCAAGCAGCGTATCAACACCCGGGAACTTGGCAAAGGGGAAGACAGCCTCCTTGACAGCTATATGCTTGATCGTAACTGCCTTTGTGAAGCCGAGTTCCCCGAGCGTTTTTCCAGCCATTACCCGGGCCGCCAACTTGGCAACCGGAACACCAATCGCCTTGCTCACAAATGGTACAGTCCTTGATGCCCGAGGGTTGACCTCGAGCACGTATATTTTGCCTTCTTTTACTGCAAACTGGATATTCATGAGGCCGACTACCTCGAGCTCAAGAGCGAGCGCCTTGGCCTGACGGTCAATTTCTTCGATAATATTCCTGGGAAGTGAGAATGGTGGGAGTGAACATGCTGAGTCGCCGGAATGGACCCCGGCTTCTTCAATATGTTCCATGATGCCGGCAACAACGACCATCTTCCCGTCAGAGATCGCATCCACATCGATCTCGATGGCGTCTTCGAGATACTTATCAACAAGCACCGGCCGTTCGGGCGAAGCCTTAACCGCCCGTGTCATATAGTTCCGGACGCTGTCTTCGTCATAAACGATCTCCATGGCCCTCCCACCGAGCACATACGAAGGACGGACCATGACGGGATAACCAATGCGGTTCGCGGCGTCTACCGCTTCGTCGCAGGAAACAGCTGTACCGCTTTCTGCCTGGAGAAGACCCAGTTTATCGAGCAGTTCTTTAAATCTCTTCCGATCTTCAGCCCGGTCAATGCTATCCGGCGTCGTGCCGAGGATCTTCACGCCTTCATTCGCCAACGGCACCGCGAGCTTGAGCGGTGTCTGTCCGCCAAACTGCACGATTACACCCATGGGTTGTTCCTTGCGTATAATATGTAAAACATCTTCCAGTGTCAAGGGTTCAAAGTAAAGTCTATCCGAAGTATCATAATCCGTGCTCACAGTCTCAGGATTGCAATTCACCATGATCGTTTCATAGCCGTCTTCTTTGAGTGCGAAGGCGGCATGAACGCAGCAGTAGTCGAACTCAATCCCCTGCCCGATCCTGTTAGGCCCTCCTCCGAGGATCACGACTTTTTTACGATCCGAAGGATTCGCTTCACATTCAGTCTTCCTTTCCCCCTGGCCACCAGTCCTAGCATCTGGAATACGATAGAATGGCTTTTCAAAAGTCGAATACAGGTACGGCGTATGTGCCTCGAACTCGGCTGCACAGGTATCCACGGTCTTGAACACCGGCAGTATGCCAAGATCATAGCGCTTTTTGCGTACCGCATCTTCTGTGGTCGTAAACAATCGCGCTAACCGTCGGTCGGAGAATCCATATTCCTTTGCTCGTCGCAATGGATGATCAAGCGTTACAGACGCATTGTTCAAGATACTCGCTCCTTGGTCCCGTAACTGTTTCTCAAAGTCCGTGAACTGTTGCAGCTGGTTTAGGAACCATGGATCGATCTTGGAAAGTCCATATACTTCATCGACGCCCATGCCCAACCGGAAACCGTCAGCGATATACCAGATGCGTTCCCAGTTAGGGATACTCATCTTCTGACGGATTTCGTCTAGGCCGTGATCTACGTCGCCGTCGCGCTCGCGGCGCGACTCAAGGCCATAGCGGTCGATCTCAAGCGATCGAAGCGCTTTCTGAAAGGATTCCTTGAATGTCCTGCCGATAGACATAGCCTCACCGACTGACTTCATCTGCGTGGTGAGCGTGGCATCAGCTTGCGGAAATTTTTCGAAAGCAAAGCGTGGAAATTTTGTAACCACATAGTCGATTGTCGGTTCGAACGATGCCGGCGTTGCTTTGGTTATATCGTTCGTAATCTCATCGAGGGTGAATCCTACGGCCAGTTTGGCGGCTATTTTGGCGATAGCGAAACCCGTAGCTTTAGACGCCAAGGCCGAGCTTCGAGATACCCGCGGGTTCATCTCGATGACGACCATCCTGCCATTGGTCGGGTTTACGCCAAACTGGATGTTTGACCCACCGGTGTCCACGCCAATCTCCCGAATTATCTTGATCGAGGCATCACGCATGAATTGGTACTCTTTATCACTCAGAGTCTGCGCTGGCGCCACCGTGATGCTATCACCGGTATGAACGCCCATGGGGTCGAAGTTCTCGATGGAGCATACGATCACCACATTGTCTTTAGTGTCTCTCATCACTTCAAGTTCAAACTCTTTCCATCCTACGACCGACTCCTCAACCAGTACCTGGTGGACCGGGCTCGCTTCAAGGCCTCGCATAATCAATTCGCTGAATTCTTCTCGGTTATAAGCAATCCCGCCACCCGTGCCTCCGAGCGTGAAGGCCGGACGAAGGATCGCAGGGAAGCCAACCCTTTCCAGGATATCGTAGGCCTGCTCCAAGCTTGTCGCGAAGCCACTCTTCGGAACTTCAAGACCGATGTTCTCCATGGCTTTCTTGAACAACTGACGATCCTCGGCTTTTTTGATTGCCTGGAGTTTTGCGCCGATAAGTTCCACCTGATACCTATCGAGCACCCCCATTTCGGCGAGCGCCACTGCCGTGTTCAGCGCGGTCTGTCCGCCCATGGTCGGCAGCAGAGCGTCAGGACGCTCCCGATCGATAATCTTAGCAACCACCGCTGCTGTGATCGGCTCTATGTAAGTGCGATGGGCCAGTTCAGGGTCGGTCATTATCGTTGCCGGGTTCGAGTTGACGAGCACGATCTCGTAGCCTTCTTCTTTGAGTGCTTTGCATGCCTGCACGCCGGAGTAGTCAAACTCGCAGGCCTGCCCGATCACAATCGGCCCCGCACCAATGATCATAATTTTTTTGATATCTGTTCTTTTTGGCATGTATTCCTTCCATAGCTCCGCACTAAGAGATCCGAACTGCTATGCAAACTCCTGCACCCACCCGTTCTCTAACCCGTACGCCTGCATGACCTGATACGCATCGTCATACTCTTCTGCAGTTACCTTGCGCGACAATTCTTTGATATCGTGTGCTTTGTATGCCGGGAAATACTGGGACATCAGGCTGATATACACATCTTTTGAAATTTCTTCAGCAAGAAATTTCATGACGGCTTGAGTGCCCGATAGGCCGGCGGGCAGGATTAGGTGACGAACAAGGAGACCGCGTTTTGCGATGCCCTTTTTATCAAGAATCAAATTATCTACCTGACGGAACATCTCTCTCACCGCGGCCTGATTGACGACCCAGTAATGGTGTGCAACAGAGTAGCGCATTGCGATCCGATCGTCCGCATATCGCATATCCGTCAGGTAAATATCTACAATACCATCGAGAAGTCTGAGTGCCTCCAAAGACTCGTATCCGCTCGTGTTATACACGATTGGTAGAACAAAGCCTCGCTCCCTGGCAATTTGGAGTGCCTTGAGGATTTGAGGCATGAAATGCGTTGGTGTCACGAGATTCAGATTATGGCATCCCTGATCCTGTAGCCAAAGCATCTGGCATGCAAGTTCACCCGGTGTACGCTCCATGCCATTGCCCATTTGGCTGATGGGGTAGTTCTGACAATACACGCACCGCAAATTGCAGTTTGAGAAAAAGATCGTGCCGGAGCCCCTTGTTCCCGAGAGCGGAGGTTCTTCACCATGATGAGCGCTCGCGCTCGAAACGACAGGGTTCAGCCCGGACCGGCAGAAACCAAGCTTCTCATTCTTGAGACGATTCACCCCGCATTGGTGAGGACAAATAATGCAACTCTCAAGCAGCTGATAAGCCGCTTCGATTCTCTCGTGCAGATCGGATGAGGAAAGCATTGAAGTCATAACGTGATATTATCTCTCACAAAGACGCCGTGTTCGCGGCGCTCTGTTCCTGAAACTCTTGAGATTTTCTTTCGCCCTTACACGCATCAGGAAGACTATTTCTTTCTCCCCTGTTCCATCATCGTTATAAATCTTTGGAACAAGTACCTGCTGTCGTGAGGCCCTGGCGATGCCTCGGGATGATACTGGACTGAGAAGGCAGGAAGGGTCTTGTGCTGAAACCCTTCGCAAGTCCGATCATTCAGGTTCACATGTGTCATCACGACCTTGTCTTTCACTGTTTCCATATCGACGGCAAACCCGTGATTTTCCGCTGCGATTTCGACTTTCTGAGTTGTCAAATCCATGATTGGCTGGTTGCCTCCATGGTGTCCAAATTTAAGCTTGTAGGTCTTCCCACCGAGCGCAAGCCCCAGAAGTTGCTGGCCCAAGCAGATTCCGAAGATAGGCTTCTTCCCGAGTAGATTCCTAATATTTTCAATTGCATACGAAACAGGCTCAGGGTCGCCTGGCCCATTTGAAAGGAAAATTCCATCGGGGGTCATTGCAAGCACTTTTTCATGAGGCAAAGTGGCAGGTACGACGGTAACTTCGCAGCCTGCTTGAGTCAAAAGCCGCAAAATATTCCGTTTTATGCCGTAATCATACGCCACGACCTTGTATTGCGACGCAGGCTTCTCCCCGTACCCTCTGGCGATGTCCCAATCTCCCTGGTCCCACGTATAGGCTGACGAACAAGTCACTTCCTTGGCCAGATCAAGACCGCTCATTTTCGGAAGCGCCTTTGCCTTGGCAACCAGGCTCTCCTGACTTCCGTCTTTGGTCGAAATCACTCCAGGTTGCGCGCCAAAGTCGCGGATGTGGCGTGTCAAGGCTCGGGTGTCTATTCCCTGGATGCCCACAATACCGTTCTCCTGCAGGTAGTACTGGAGGGACTTTTTTGAACGCCAGTTGCTCGGAATATCGAAGCTCTCTTTCACGATAAACCCTTCTACATACGGCTTAACGGATTCGACGTCTTCTTCATTTATTCCGTAATTGCCAATCTGGGTGTAGGTCATGGTCACAATCTGACCTTTATAGGATGGATCTGTCAGAATTTCCTGGTATCCCGTCATGCTCGTATTGAACACGATCTCTCCAGAGGTCTCGCCTTCCGCTCCAAATGAATGTCCTTCGAATACCAGGCCATCAGCCATTGCAAGAAATGCTTTTTTCATTGCCATAACCTTCTTTCAATCACAATTCGATTCCTCACGTCAGGCTTTCTTGCTTCATGAAATCCGGAATCCATCATCAGAACTTTTCCTGCAACGCGCCCTTTCTGGCGATTATCGCTTCCTCATGGCATTGCCATCAACAGGCATTGCGATGGAGACCAGTGACCTTTGCATTTCTCCCCGGCCTAAAGATAACGCCTCACGGTTGACCTCGTCCAAGCTCTTACGGTGGTAATTGCTTTTCTGTCCAGCGAATACGAGGTTATTCTCTTTTGTATATAAAGTGATTCCAGTCTGTCACACATCAGTGAACCCTGATCGCCCGCATGTACTCCTGTTATTCAGTTCCGATATGAGATAGCGCGACAAGGTTACAAAGTCATTTTTCTCCAAGGAATGCATTCGCTTTTTGGGTAGCCTAAGGTATTGCTCGCCGGTAGCATTCTCTTTCTCAACAGCGAGCTACGTACCGATCGCGATAAAGAGTCAGTTTTCTGCTGCGAAGGAGTAATATAACTCGTTTCCCGCAGGGCCGGCTTACCTATGAGTTATCTTTCCACTTTGTGGTACTTACGGAGTGCATGCACGATTGTCGACGATCTCGCGTGAGGGACTGAAATGAGCGTGGACATCTGCCACAATATTGCTCCGGCAAACCTCTCAGTGTAATTACCATAACTTTCCCTATATAGTGGACCCAGAACTCATTATCATTACCATGGGTGTAATCATCAATTTTCCGTGTTAAATGGAGCGGTTATCACTGAGTATGAAAACCGTGAAACTATTCTGTTGGCGTTCGCACGCAACCGATCGTCGCCTCTTGGGTTTTGCGAGCACAGGCGGGAAGCAATCAGCCAGAGGCATGCGATATTAACAACGACCGCTCTTGCAATATGCTCAGAGTGTCATAACCCCCTAAGGCAGATGCGTTCGGTCCTATTTTGGCACGTTTTCCGTTTGAATCATCACCCGTCAGCCATCACAGCACTCCACCCACAATCGTCTGAATCGCTTTACCTTTGAGCTTCCAACCATTGAACGGTGAATTCTTTGATTTGGATTTAAAACCGGATGAATCCACGATCCAATCTACGGAACGGTCAATGATCGTAATATCTGCGTCTGATCCTGTAGAAAGTGAGCCCTTACCAATCTTAAGTATTTTTGCAGGATTAGCGCTGAGTTTCGCTATCGTTTCAGAAAGTGTGAGTACCCCTTCCTCTACGAGCTTGAACGCAAGTCCTAGTGCGGTCTCAAGACCAACAATTCCGAAGGCGGCGTAGTCGAATTCACCGGACTTCTCGTCAGTTGCATGTGGAGCATGGTCAGTCGAAACGACATCAATCGTGCCATCTTTGAGCCCCTGTTTAATCGCAGCAACGTCATCGGCCGTGCGCAGGGGGGGGTTCATTTTTGCCAAGGTGTTATAACCACGCACCGCTTCTTCAGTCATGGAAAAGTAATGCGGACAGGTCTCTGCGGTCACTTTAACACCACGAGACTTTGCATCTCGTATCATGCGGACCGAGCCGACGGTGCTCACATGGGCGATGTGCAGCCTGGCACCGGTAAGTTCAGCAAGAGTAATGTCCCTGCTCGTCATTACATCCTCGGCTGCGCGAGGGATTCCTCTGAGACCGAGTTCAGTAGAGACGATACCCTCATTCATCACACCTTTTGCCGCCAGCGTTGTGTCCTCACAGTGGGAGATAACGAGCATGTCGAATATCCTTGAATATTCCAGTGCTCTTCGCATGATGGACGCGTTCATCACGGGTCTGCCGTCGTCAGAGATGGCGATGCATCCTGCCGAATGGAGCTCGCCTATATCGGCCAGTTCCTCACCTTTTGAGCCTTTTGTGATAGCACCTATCGGAAAGACCCTTGCTGCGGCATCCCTGGCCTGGGAAATGATGAATTCGGTCACGGAACGGTTGTCGTTTACGGGGTTAGTGTTCGGCATGCAGCAGACAGAGGTAAATCCTCCTGCCTTTGCCGAGGCCGTGCCGGTTGCGATGGTTTCTTTATATTCGAATCCCGGTTCGCGCAGATGCACATGCATATCGATAAGGCCCGGGACCAGGAGATTGTTTGCGGCATCGATGACCTTAACGCCGGTCGTCGGGATTGAACCTGGTTTTCCGACTTTGACAATTTTACCAGCAGCTATGACGATGTCCAGCTTTTCTTCGACCCTGTTCTCGGGATCGATTACTATACCGTTTGTAAGCACTATGTCCATATGAGCACCCGATGAAAGACGGCCGTAGAAAAACAAAATTAAGAACGAAGGGAGCTGTTTTTAAAAGTACCTTGTTTCTCTCTTTTTCCCCATTCTTCCATTTCTTCCGAGGAGAAATGGGATTTACTGAGCGTCGGCTTTCATGCCGCCGGAAAGCAGGAACATCACCGCCATCCGAACAGCTACGCCGTTTGTGACTTGCTCCAGAATGACAGGAGTTCCGTCTGCAACCTCTGACGATATTTCCACACCCCTGTTCATAGGACCGGGATGCATTACGATCGCGTGCTTTGCTGCCCGCTCCAGACGCCGCAGATTGAGCCCGAAGAGATCTGCGTATTCACGTACACCTGGGAAGAGACCGGCAGCTTGGCGTTCAAGTTGCAGTCGAAGCATCATCACCACATCCGCTCCGTCGATTGCTTTATCCATATTGTAGTAAACCTGCGCACCAAGGCACTCGATGCCCGACGGGACCATGGTTGGAGGACCACAGACTCGAACCGTTGCTCCCATCGTCGTAAGCCCGTAAATGTTGGACCTCGCAACCCTGCTGTGCATAATGTCGCCGACGATGGCCACGGTCAATCCATCGAGCATGCCGAACTTCTCCCTAATCGTAAACATGTCGAGCAGACCTTGGGTAGGGTGCTCGTGGGCCCCGTCCCCTGCATTGATCACCGAGCACTTAAGCCTTTGGGAAAGATAATCAGGAGCTCCTGAACAGGAGTGGCGAACGATGATGATATCGCACTTCATTGCCTCGATGTTACGGGCCGTATCGAGCAAGGTCTCACCTTTGGACACACTGCTGGTCGACGTGGATATATTTATTACGTCCGCAGAAAGACGCTTTCCTGCAAGTTCAAACGACGTTCGAGTTCTCGTGCTCGCTTCATAGAAAAGATTGATTACGGTCTTGCCACGAAGCGTCGGTACTTTCTTGATGTCCCGCTCTGAGACGTCCTTGAACGTTGACGCCGTGTCAAGAATAAGTCCAATCTCATCAGCGGTCATGCCCTTGATGCCGAGTAGGTCTTTAGAACGGAGAGACATAAGTTTAACGTTTGCGGGTTTTGGTCCTTCGCGAATGCGCTTCCATGACCATTGCTACTTTCCCTTGCCCCTTTCGTTTTCATTCTCCAAGAATTACGACCTTTTCTTCCCCTCCATCCTCGGCCAGCATGACTTCAACCTTCTCCCGGGACGACGTCGGCAGATTCTTTCCCACAAAATCAGCACGGATCGGAAGTTCACGGTGTCCCCGGTCCACGAGGACTGCCAGCTGAATCCGCCTTGGCCTGCCGTAGTCCATGACACTATTCAATGCCGCGCGAATAGTCCTGCCGGTAAATACAACATCGTCCACCAAGACCATGATCTTGTCTTGAATATCGAACGATATATCCGTGGTCTGAGGCACAGGCTGGGACTTGCGTGTTGCAAGATCGTCCCGATACATGGTAATATCCAAACTCCCGACCGGGATCGGGACTTTTTCGATTTCCAGGATTTTTGCTGCAAGACGCTTGGCGAGATGAACACCGCCCCGTTGGATGCCAACGAGGACCAGATCGCCGGCCCCCTTGTTCTTCTCCAGGATCTCGTGAGCTACTCTCGTCAGTGCCCGGTCGATCCCAGTCTTGTCGAAGATCAGGGCTTTTTCCTTAATACTCATCGTTCTGGCTCCTGTTAAGCTTAAAAAGATACAAAAAAGCCTTCTTTCCGAATTGGAAAGAAGGCTTAGGTTTGATAAATCGTAGGCGTGAGTCCCCTGTTTATTTTTTTCATTCTGAGCCCTTCCTGGCCTCACAGGACCAGACTTAAAGAGAATTGCATTACCATTTACACATTACCTCAAATACCGCATTTCTGTCAAGAACTTTCTCAGCTCTGCACCTTTCCGTAAAGTTAGCGGCTCTATATACGCATCAGCCTTTCAAACCAAGGAGATGAAACGAATATTCCCCGTGCAGGGAAATGCGCTTCCACTTTTTTCCATCGTCGAGAAGAACAATCTTGCAAGATAAGTATCTTACGAGGCACTGCAATATCTCGTAGTCGTCTCACCCCCCCTCGTCCGCAATCCCACTTCTTCGGAAAACCTCATGAACCTAATCATTTATTTTCTTCATAAGCCATGCCATATTCTTGCCCAGGTTCTTCATGGTTTGCACACCTTCAGCATCACCGGTAACTTCGCCCGGCTGTCTGCCTATGCCGAGGTTCCAGTAGCTTGATCCGGGAATGATCATCTCATTAATCGTAAAGAAATAATTGAGCGAGTTAAATACATGGATTCCACCTGCGCGCCTGACTGCCACTACTGCTGCTCCGACCTTGCGTTTGTACATACCGGCATTCGCGCGTCCCACCATACCACCGCGTTCGATCAGTGCTTTCATGCTTGCAGATACATCGGCAAAATAGGTCGGGGAACCTAGTATGATGCCATCGGCCTCATCCATCTTCTGGATACAATCGTTGATTACGTCGCTTTCCACGATGCAGCGTCTGTTCTTCTTTTCGAAGCACTTATAGCACGCGATACAGCCCTGGACCTGCTTTCCCGCTAATGAGTAAATCTCCGTCTCAATCCCTTCTGCCCTTAGCTCATCCAGGACAAGGTTCAACAGAAGAGACGTGTTTCCTTCTTTACGCGCACTCCCGTTAAATGCAATAACTTTCATAAACCCTCCAGTTCTTAACCGATAAGTTCATGGCATCAATCAATAGAGTATGTTATAACATAAAATCATCCATTTGAAAAATGGATTTTACCCATGTAAAATTAACATCTTAACGACAAAACGTCTTTACATTATCCTGTTGAACGGCTAGAATTGTTCCACGAGGTGTCAAATGATCGAGTTGAAACAGGTAAGCAGGTTTTATGCTCACGGATCAAAAGAGATCCGAGCCCTATGCGACGTCACTCTCAACATCATGACCGGAACGTTCCTTTCCGTCATGGGGCCGAGCGGATCCGGCAAGAGCACACTCTTGAACCTTATCGGCGGACTGGACCAGCCGTCCTACGGTGAAATCTTCATCGACAACAGACCGCTGCATGGAATTTCCGACAATGAACTCACACTCATCCGACGGAGAAGAGTGGGATTCATTTTCCAGTTCTTTAATCTTTTGCCCATCCTGACCGCATCAGAAAACGTTGCCCTCCCTCTTCTGCTTGATGGCATCCCGTTCACGAAGATCAAACCAAAAGTCGAGGCGCTTCTCCACAAAGTTGGCCTCGGAAACCGCATTGAACATCGGCCTGAGCAGCTCTCAGGGGGGGAGATGCAGCGCGTTGCCATTGCTCGGGCTCTTATATCTGCTCCTGCCGTTCTTTTGGCAGATGAACCTACGGGCAATTTGGACTCTCAGACAAGCACGGAAATACTGATCCTGTTGAAAGGGCTCCATAGGGAAGGGCAGACCATTGTGATGGTCACTCATGACTTGAAAGCCGCATCCTATGGCACGCGCACCATAACTTTGAAAGATGGCCGTATCGCGGAAGATACGACATCGATAGGGCCGGCGTCATGAACCTTGCCAATCTCCTCCGATTCATAAGCCTCAGGCGGATACGGCTCCAAAAAGTTCACGCGCTGATGACCGTGGCCAGCATCTGCCTAGGTGTTGCCGCAATCGTTTCCATCGGTATCGTGAACAAAAGCGTCCTTCGCTCCTTCGAAGAATCAATCAACCGCGTCACGGGACGGGCGGCACTCCAGGTAACAGGCGATGCATCTGGTTTCCCGGAGAAACTCATCGATCGTGTTCAGAACGTTCCCGGCGTTGAGTATGCCGTGCCTGTGATCGACACTCAAGGCATCCTCGTCGGTGCAAAGGAACAGTCGCTCATGATCCTCGGTGTTGACGTGCTCCAAGATGGCAACATTCGTGACTATAAACTCTCGGAAGAAAGTGCGGACATACCAGACCCGCTCCTGTTCCTTGCTCGGCCCGACTCAATCCTGCTCACCAAAGAGCTTGCCGATCGCGAAGATATCAAGATAGACCAGACAATACGGGTCGAAACCGTGCGAGGCATCCGGACCTTTCGCGTGCGCGGCCTCCTGAACCCGGAGGGGCCAGCGAAGACCATGGGCGGGAACATTGCGATTATGGATTATCCAGCTGCACAGATGTCTTTCGGCAAGGAAGGCAGGATTGACCGGATTGATGTGAGCCTTCTTCGCGGTGAAGACCTGGATTTGGTTAGCGACCATATTAAGCAAGCATTACCTGAGGGATACAGCGTCGTAACGCCAGCAAGCAGGACAAAGCAGGTGGAAATCCTTATCTCCCGCTTTCAGAAAAACATAAACTTAATCAGCTTCATTGCCGTATTCGTCGGAATGTACCTTATCTACAATGCGGTATCGATCTCCGTGGTGCAGCGGAGAAAGGAGATCGGCATCTTACGTGCATTAGGAACGACCCGACGCCAGATCATAGCGCTTTTTTTGGGGGAGACCATCGTCATGTCCATCGTGGGTTCGGGATTTGGCCTGGCCGTTGGCATCCTCTTTGCGAAAGCTGCCATCAGCGCTGTGGGTCAGACCGTTTCGGAATTGTATATGAGAACGTCGATATCCGAAATTGAAATATCCTGGGCCGATCTTGTGATGGGCTTTATCATAGGTACTGCTGCGAGCCTGACGGCGGCATTTTTTCCTGCTCTCGCAAGCACCCGTATAACGCCGGTATCGGCAATTCGGTCCGTACCCTATTCAGAAGAAAGCTTTCTTTCGGGGAAAGGTCTCAAAATCGCAGCCGCCATTTTTATCCTACTCGCTTTACTGCTTTTGGTGCTTTACAAAACCACACTGAGATCACCTATTTTCCACAGTACCACTGTCATGTTCACGGCAACCATCTTCGTCCTGCTTGGAGTATCACTGGCTACTCCCTCCTTACTTCAGGGCTTTCTTACCCTGTTCCATGAGTTCCTGTCTCCGCGCATCGGAGCCGCGGGAAGACTTGCCGGCCTCAACCTCCAGAAAAACATTACACGAAACGCAGTGGCGGCGGCAGCTATCTTTTACGGAATTTCTGTATTTGTAAGCTCCGCAGGTATCATTTACAGCACGAAACAATCGGTACTCGAATGGATTGATTCCTACGTACGGGGGGACATCATCGTAACATCGGGTCATCCTGTTGCAACCACGGGCGCGCAGAACATTCCCATGCCTGTTGAGATGTGGAAAGAAATTGAAACGGTCCCAGGCGTTCTCTCGGCTGACCCCTTCCGCAAGATCTATATTGCCTATCATGGCAGACGCATCCTACTTCTGGTACTTGACATCACCCGCAGACTCGAGTACAGTCCTTTTAAGATAGCCCAGGGAAAACGCGAAGATATGGCAAGTCTCCTGCCAAATCAAAATTATATTGCGGCAAACGAAGCCCTCGCATTTCAGGAACATATCAAGCCGGGAGATACCATAATGCTCCCGACGCCGCAGGGGCCTGTTTCATTCAAGGTCGCGGTTATCAACGTCGACTACAGTTCTGATTCCGGATCTGTCCTCATGGACATGCATACTTACCACCGATACTGGAAGGAGTATCTAGCTGATTCTTTCTCGGTCCGGGTGAAGTCAAAGACGAACATCGATGCCGTGCGTGATGAAATCACAAGAAGATTCGGGAATGCTCGAAAACTCTTCGTGCTCCCATCTCGGGAATTTAAGGGTGAGATTCGCAAGATTATCGACCAGGGTTTTATTGTCAATGATGCCATCAATATCATTACGATGGCGATCGCTTGTCTCGGCATTATTGTCACCCTGCTCGCCTCAGTTCTTGAACGTACGCGTGAGATCGGCATCCTTCGTTCCATAGGCATGCTGAGGAGCCAGGTATCGCGCGTGGTCGTCTTCGAGTCTGTGCTCCTCGGCATCATCGGCGGCATGCTCGGCGCAGTGGCTGGCATAATAATCGGGTGGATGAGCCTCGAAGGTTTTCTCAGGGGAGACTACGGCGCAAGTATGCAGTACCATGTTTACTATGCCTCTATCTTATGGGCGATCGCCCTTTCTATCGTGCTTGCGGCTTGTGCGGGCATTTATCCCGCAAAACGCGCGGCAAAAACCAATATCGTAGAGGCGCTGTCGTATGAATAGAGTGCCATACGTTCGGCTGGAAAAGGATAAAGCGTGGTTCTTTTTTTTGCATACCTGGAACTCCACGCTCTTTGCTCGCCGTCCGGATGGATTGACAACACGCATCCTATTGATCGGTGTCATCTTTATGGGAACGTTGATGCCTTCCTTTTCTGCCTGGGCCATGTCAGGACGTGAAGTCTATGAGAAAGTCCACGAGGTTCGCTCAAAGTCCCTTGACCGGAAAACCGAGGCCACGATGGTACTCTTCGATAAAGGCGGTGGCAGGCGAACGCGCACGCTCACCGAGTATAGTAAAAAAGCTGACCCTGAGGCATACAAGGTTCTCGTCGTTTTTCGATCACCCCCGGACCTGAAGAACGTTGGTTTTCTTATTCACGCGCACACCTTTGCTGACCGCGACCTCTGGGCCTATTTCCCGGAATACAAACGCATTCGTCGCATTCCCACGAGTTCGCAGGATGATTCTTTTTTTGGTTCGGACTTATCCTATGATGATTTCGGAGGACCGCCGAATTTAGATGATTACAGGTTCAATATTCTGAAAGAAGATGTTGAGGATGATAAACCCTGCTATGTGGTAGAGGTGATTCCCAAAATTCACCGCAAGTACACGCGGTACGTCGCCTGGGTCTCCAAAGAGTTCTGGATCCATCTCAAGATCGACTACTACCAAGAGGACAGCATGTATCGCACGGCTGATTTCAAAGACGTCAAGATCATTGACGGCATCCCCACACCATTTTCATGGATTGTGGAGAACAAAAAGACCAACCACAGAACTGAGCTGACGATTGAGCATATTCAGTATCATACGCATTTCGCCGACGATCTGTTCTCACAGCGTTCGCTGGAGCAAGCAGGAAAGTAGGTTTCTAAACACCGACTAAACCGGACAAACCGTATCGGAGCGGAGGTCTTCAGTTATAGCAATCTGGGCCACTATGGCATGGAATTGGAAAAGGGCGATAAAAAGGCATGTCTCAGGCATTCTTCAGAAACTCAGCAAAAAATCCGGAGCGCTCTTCGGGCGGTTGCAGAATCCAGTGAGGATTCGATCAAAATCCATCTCTGCGATAGGGAAACCTGATCCGCGAGCAATGAATCCTTGATCGGGCAGGATGCCGTCCAGATTATCAGAAATTATACGTCGTTGGGTTTTCATGTAAATCGGGCTGAACGATGAAATTAACAATACTGATGCTCATAATGATTATGGTCACATTCCCAGCACATGTTCGAGCGCAGGATGCCGGGAAATCTGGGCTTGCTGATGAACCGATTACCCTGGGCCAGCTCACCAAGAACGACAGCCAAGGCTCGGAGAAAGCCGTTCCATCCGCAACGAAGGAACCATCCGGGCAATCAAAAGTCGTCGTAGAAATACCCCGGTCGCAATGGTGCCAATGTGTCCGTGCTCTGCTCAATGTCGAAGGCGGCAATATCGCGGGTTGCGTGGCCAGCGGGGCATCAGAGGAAAAATTACGGATATTCAAGGAACGGGGTGCAGGGGGTGGGCAATCGAAAACAACGTCGGCGCTTTTGGCATTCGCCGGGTGTTCTGAAAAGGAAAATGAAAACGTTGGGTCTCTCTCGTTCGATATTCAATGGCAAGGCCGCCCAGGTAGTCCGTTACCCTCTAAAGCGGAGCCAACGGTTCAACGTGCAGAGCCATCCGGCGCAGCGATTAGCTGTGAAGACAGCGGCATCAGCACGGTCGAGGCAACGTTATACCATGCGTCAGGTTCAAAACTCGCAGCAGCCGTCCCCTGGCGTTGTTCAAACCCAATCGGCACGCTCAATAACATCCCCGCAAGTTCGAAAATCCGAATCGTGGTCACGGGCAAAAATTCATCAGGCTTAGTGCTCTATCGAGGAGAACAGGCCGGTATAGCTATCACCTATGGCAAGACCACGGCAATCGGAAGCATTCCGGCGCTTCCTTTTACTCCGACCCTCTCCGCACCCACTGACGCTTCCCTACTCCCGAGCGGACACATCAGCTTCTCCTGGGCCGGGATATCGGGTACGACGTCGTACCGGATACAGATTTCTGAAAGCCCACAGTTTACGCAAACAACCATAGACACGAATACCTCATCCCCATCATATGAAACAGGCCGCGACTTGGCATCCCGAGTTTATTACTGGAGGGTAATGGCAAAAGATGCCTTCAACAACAGCAGCGATTGGTCCCCACCCTGGAGCATTACGGTCGACGCAGATCCCCCGATCAATACGACAGCTGATAATTTCATCAATAAGGGCCAGAAAATCACCAGCTCACCCACGGTAACACTTGCAATATCCGCAACTAAAAAAACTGGCGTAGCGGCCTATTATATTTCCGAACAACCCAAGAAGCCTGCGACACGCGCGTCTGGCTGGGTATCCCTGCCCTCTCCGGCGTCCTATTCTGCCGAAATTCGATATGCCTTGAGTAAAGGCGACGGGACAAAAAAGATATCTGTCTGGTTCAAGGACGCACGGGGGCGTCTGTCCCGGGTAAAAAGCGGTTCCATCATGCTTGACACCTCGTTTCCTCATACGACGATCACCGCACATCCTGCGGAACTGACCAATTCGCTTTCGGCGAGCTTCAGCTATTCTTCCTCAAAGCCAGGCTCAACATTTCAATGTCAACTCGACGGTGGTGCATATACTGCCTGTTCCGGGACAACGTCATATCAGGGACTTGCTCCCGGGATACACATATTTACGGTGAAAGCGACGGATGCGGGAAACCATATCGAAACGAATCCCGCAAGCTTCGCCTGGACGATCGATACTACGCCCCCTCACACGACCATCACGAGTCAACCTCTTTCGTGGACGAACTTGACGTCAGCCCATTTTAGCTTTTCTTCTTCAAAGTCAGGATCGACATTTCAATGCCAGCTTGACGCGGCTTCTGTTACGCAATGTGCTAGCCCGCTGGACTATGCGGGGCTATCCAGTGGTTCGCATACTTTTACCGTCGTGGCAACGGATGCCATCGGGAATATCGAGCCAACGCCTGCGCATTATACCTGGACCATAGACACGACGCCATTCGGGACAAAGATCACGAGTCAACC
>Ga0187779_10001114_pt1 | contig 16927 bp, 14 predicted proteins | sample 1015_Q2_SP10_10__FD_132435 | JGI IMG/M metagenome (GOLD analysis project Ga0187779, IMG submission 132435) | Tropical peat soil microbial communities from peatlands in Department of Meta, Colombia - 1015_Q2_SP10_10_MG | ecosystem: Environmental > Terrestrial > Soil > Wetlands > Peat | place... | reverse complement strand
TTATCATAGTCCCAATCAATTCGCAGGCGGTAGGTGCTGCCCCACGGATCGTAGAACTTGCCATCGTTTGGTCCAATGCCTGAGCGAGGTGGATTTGACTTAGCGTAAGGAATATTCATGTAAACCACGCGTCGCGGATTCAGATTGTTGCTCCCATTCGGATCATCCCAGGTAAGTCCATCGGCTCTCAGTACATTGAAAAGGTCTGAATTGTTCCAATCACCAATCCAAAAATCATTGGGTGTGGATGTCGCTGCACCTATTACGGGATACTTCCCGTAGTCTGTGTAATACCCGTTTATCGCGTTGATTATTTGCGTTAAATCAGACTTCGCCTGGACTTTTTTTGCCTGATCTTGAACGCCGCGGAAGACAGGGAAGAGAAGGCCCATCAGGATGATGATGATGGTGATGACGACGAGCAGTTCAATGAGCGTGAAGGCTTTCACGCCAAGTGATCCAGAGTCGGCGTTTTGAGTCGCCTCAAAACCCGATCGGCGGCCATCGCGGTTACGAGTTCCCTGATTCACTTGGAGCAGAACGGAAATTGTAAGAGAGAAATTGGAAAGTAGAAGCCTGGAAATCGGAGTCGGTCGACGAAATCAAAACGACGCTGCATCGTTATGCTTCGGCGCCCGGCGGCTGCGGCGCCAAACAGTGGGATCCGATAAATCGGCGGTCGGAATTTATCGTTTCGCTGCCCGGCGGAAAAATCGGTGAAATTCATGTGGGCCGTGCTTACCTGGGTCAATTCTGAGAAATTCGCAGTTTTAAGAGGCAAAACCCGTCCTGCGAGGCGTAGGGGCATGGTTCTAGCTTTTTACCTGCAGCGTGCTGGAACACACACTGTCTTCAGACGAACATAGTCAGATCGTTCAAACGATCGAAATGTTTGAGGCGATCACTCAAACACAGCCTGACGACTATCAATCGCTCGAAATTTTAAAGGAAGCCTACGCCAAAGTGGGCCGTCAGGATGATGCTTTGCGCACCTCGCGCAAGCTGGCCGAAGCCTATTTCAATTCCGGTTCGTACACGCTCGCGCTCCAGGAGTGCGAGGTCATTTTGGTCAAGGAGCCGGGCGCGGCGGAAATTCTGGCAATGCTGGGCGAGATCGAGCAACGGTTACAAGCGTCCGGCGAGGCGATCGCAAAACGTTCCGGCGCAACGGGCGCTTTGTCTGAAACGGTCGGGATCGACGGTTCGTTGATCGATCTCGAGAGTGGCAGCAGTACCGGCAAACTGACGAATTTGCACGAGCGGGGGGAAGATCAGCTCGCGAAATTCCTGATTGTTCAGCAGATATTCAACGAAGAAGAGACGAATGCCGCGCTCGCCAGCATCAAACATGCGAACAAAGATTTGCCAGACAAGTCGATGGCCATTTCGATGCTGGAAGAGCTGTGCAAGGGGAACGTCGACCGGCTGGAAATGGTGCTATCGGCATTGATCGACCGGACCAAGTTTGCCTACGTGCCGCTGGAATATTACGACGTCGATCGTCAGATCGCGCCGATGTTGCCGAATTATCTGACCCTCGGTCGATTGTTCCTGCCGTTCGATCTGGTTAGCCGGACGATGATGGTGGCGTGCTGCAATCCATTCGACGTGGCCGGACGCGAAGCGGTGCAGCAATCGGTCGATTACACGGTGGCCTGGTATCTGGCCCGGCCGGCCGCGATTGTGAAAAGCTTGCAATCAATTTACAAACTCGAGGCGCGCGCCTAACGAAAGATGAGAAGTAAATCTTTCGCCGAGCGCATTGCCGACGCGTTGATCGAGGACGGACTCCTCCTTCCGAATCAGTTGCAGGAAGCGGTCAAAATTCAAAAGACCGAAGGCGGCCGGTTGCTTAAAATTTTGACGGACCGCCAGTTTGTCACCGAGCAGGACATGGCGTTCAGCATGGGCCGTTGCTTGAATACCGCGCCGGTCAATCTCGGCCGTCTGCGCGTGCCGGAAGAGGTGATGTCGCTAGTGCCGCGCGAGATGGCCCGGGCCAACAAGCTGGTTCCGATCGCGCGCCTGAACGGAAAGCTTTTCGTGGCCATGGCCGATCCCACCAACGTGCTGGCGGTGGACGATCTAAAACGGCGGGTTCAGCTCGAGATCGTGCCGATGATTGCGACTGAGCGGGCGGTGGCAGACGCATTGAGCGGGGCGCACGGCGGCGACATGAGCGAAGTGCTCAAGCAAGTTTCGGAAGCGGCGCAAACGGCCGACAGCGTGGAAGTGCAGACGGCCAAGCGAGAAGAGATCGATCTCGATCGTTTGGCGCACGACAGCGAGGAAGCACCGGTCATCAAGATCGTGAATTTGATTTTGGCGCAGGCGGTAAAAGAAAAAGCGTCCGACATTCACATCGAGCCGTTTCAAAACACGCTCAAGCTGCGTTACCGCATCGATGGCGAACTGATTCCGGCAGAATCGCCGCCGAAAGCGCTCCAACTGGCGATTGCTTCGCGCATAAAGATTTTGGCCGGGCTGAACATTGCCGAACGGCGCATTCCGCAAGACGGGCGGTTCCGGATCAAGATGCTGAGCAAAGAAATCGATCTTCGTATTTCGGTGCTGCCGACTGCGCACGGCGAGAAGATCGTGATTCGACTTTTGGACAAGGCTTCACTGAGCGGCAGCGTCGAGCAGATGGGCTTGGATGAAGCAACGCTCGTAAAATTCCGAAAAGCGATCGATGCGCCGCACGGAATGATTCTGGTCACGGGCCCGACTGGTTCTGGAAAAACGACTACGCTTTATTCGGTCCTCCAGGAACTGAACAGCCCGCAGTACAACATTGTCACGGTCGAGGACCCGATTGAGTACGAGCTCGCTGGAATCAATCAAGTGGCGGTGCGTCCCGATATCGGCCTCGATTTCGCTTCTGCGCTGCGCTCGATTCTTCGACAAGACCCCGACATCGTGATGGTCGGCGAAATTCGGGACAACGAGACGGCAGACATCGCAGTCAAAGCGGCACTGACCGGTCACCAGGTTCTTACCACGTTGCACACAAACGACGCGGCCGGCGCGATTACCCGACTCGATGACATGGGAATCGAACCATTTTTAATTTCCAGCTCGATTCTAATGACGTGTGCGCAACGGCTGATTCGACGGCTCTGCGCCAATTGTCGCGAAGAATTCGTGCCTGAGCCCGAGATGCTCGAGCGACTGGCGCTGACCGAGCGCAAAGGCGTTCAATTTTTTCACGGTACTGGCTGTGATCGATGCAAGGGGCGGGGTTACCTTGGACGAACAGCACTAATCGAAGCATTGCCGGTAAGCGAAGCGATTCGACGCCTCATCATCAAACGGGCGTCGGCCTCGATCATTAAAAATCAGGCGGTCACGGAAGGAATGAAAACCCTGCGCCAGGTTGGGATCGACAAAGCGCTCGAAGGATTAACGACGCTGGAAGAAGTCTGGCGCGTGACGGCGGAGGATCACTAGACCCATGGAGATTCCGTTCCTCGATCTTTTTCATAAAATCCGCGACCGGTTCTTCTCCGAGCCGCCGCAATCGGCCAGCGCTCCGCCACCTGTTCGAGTGGCCAGGCCAAGTGGCGATCGGCGGAGTAAAACGGTTCTGCCGCGTCCGCTCGCACAGCAAACAGTTGGGACAAGCGCCGCCCGGTCCTTCGCATCGACTCCGCGCGCGCGTGAATTGCCACCAGCTTTGGCGAAAGCGCTGGAGCCGAGACTTGAGCGCGCGATCTCGCTGCAACTATCCGATTTTCTGGATCAAATCCCGGCCGAGTACGTGAAACCGGTGGAAGTAATCGACGCAAACCGGCCGGTTACATTAAAGGCATCGGAAATCGAGAAGGGGATGCCGCAGCACGAGCCGAGTATCTCGTTGCCGAGCCTTTACCAGCAAATCCCAGAAATTTTTCTGCGCAGCATTCCGCCAACTGACACTACGCGTGTGCCGTTGCCGTACGAGAAGGTATTGGAGCAGTTCAGCAACGTGCAGGTGCGCAGCGATCAACAGCGCGACGAGCGCGTACCGCAACTGGAGACGCCGATTTTGCAGGCGACGCTCGAGGATACAGAACGCTTCGGGACGAAAATGCAACCGGTCGAAAGCTCGGTGCTGCCGCCGGTACCAGTCGAAGCGGCGACCGCCAAGACAATCGCTTCGGCCGAGCCTGAGGCTGCGGTCACCGAGGTTGTAGGGTCGACCAAATCGATGTCTCCGCGGCCGGCGATTCCATTGAGCCCACCGGATTCGAGCCCCGAGCCAGCCCCGCTCGAGCTCGACCGCAAAACGCCTCCGCAACCTCCGTCGCTGAAGATTCCTTTTCAATTTCCGCCGAACGGAACGGGTGCGTCCGCCTCTGAGAGAGTTCCAGCCTCAAGTGGGCCGCCCGTTCCACCTATTTCCAATCCGTCCCTCGAATCAGATCCGACAGATCCGGTCGTCGACGAAGCCCAAGAACCCGCAGCGCCGACAGAAGAAGCCGCGGAGAAGCCAAAGCCGCTTCCGTTCAAGCTGCCCGCCGCTGAAATAAAAACGTCGGAACCTTTGAAAATGGCGCTGGCGGCCATTCCGGGCAAAGTCGATCCGAGTCCGCCTTTCAAACCGACCGAGATGGTGCCGAAGAAGTCCGAAACAGGTTTGCACGCGGCTGAAGAGCCGTCGATTACGATCCTGCTCAAGCCAATTCTGGAAAATATCCCGGCGTTTCAACGCGACGGCAATCTGGACGAAGTCTCCGAAACCGTCGGGGTAAAGTTTGCGCTCGACTTCGTTCAATCGCAATTGGCCAGCGGCCGTGTGCTCGTGCCGGCGAAAACATTCCAGCGCGCATTGCCTCCAAGCCTCCGGTCGCTGTTCGTGGTCGATCCGGCAGAAACGCCGGTGGCCTTGCCGCTGGAGGAAGTTTTGAAAAATCTGCCGTCCGGCGCCTTGAAAATGCGCGACGATCAACAAAAAACTCTTCTGGAAGACGAAATTGTTACGCCGATCTCGCTCAAAGCGAAAGAGGACGCACAACGCTTTCGACCGGCGGTGGCGGAGGTCGCCAAAGATGAGCCCGGCAAGGCGGTGGAAGAGAAAGAGGACGTCCAGCCGACGTCGGTAGTTAAAGCGCAGGCCGAGGAAGACAAAATCGATGGGAAACAGGTGATGGCATCTGCTTGCCAGCTTGCAGGCGTGTCTGCCTGCGAACTGATGTTTCCCGATGGCCTGAGTCTGGCGGGCAATCTTCCAGCCGAAATTGGAGTCGATGGTCTCTGTGCGATGGCACCTACGCTGCTGCAAAGGGTCGATACTCACATGCTCGAAACCAAGCTTGGATCGCTTACCGCCATGACTATTCACACGAAGAATTCAGCCGTTACATTTTTTGCCGCCCAGAACATTTACCTCGCTGCCTTGCACAAGGACGCTACCGCTCTGCCGTCCGAGACGCAGACGGAACTTGGCAGGCTGGTCGAGAAACTTTCCCGCACGTTCGTCCTACCGGAGTTGCCGCATGTCGATCATTAATTACGCCAGCCGCGAGATTCAGTTTAAGATCGTCTATTACGGACCGGCGCTGTGCGGGAAAACGACCAATCTCAATTACATCCACCAGCGGATTAACCCGAGCAATCGCGGCGACCTGGTTTCGCTTGCGACCGCCGCCGAGCGGACGTTGTTCTTCGATTTTCTTCCGCTGAACGCGGTCGTGATCAAAGGATTTGTTACCAAGTTTCAGCTCTACACTGTGCCTGGTCAGGTGATTTATAACGCCACTCGGCAACTCGTTCTACGAAGTGTCGATGGGATTGTTTTTGTGGCCGATTCGCAATGGGAGAAAATGGAAGAGAACGTCGAAAGCTTCCACAATCTTGCCGAGAATCTCGCCGCTCAAAACATGTCAATCGACGAGGTGCCTTTGGTGCTTGAGTACAACAAGCGCGATCTGCCGAACATCGCCCCGATCAACTACATGGAATATGTTCTTAACAACCGAAAGAGACGGTTACAAAGCTTTGAAACGATCTCGAGCACGGGGAAGAACGTTTTCGCGACGTTGAACGCAGTCTCGCAAATTTTGCTGCACAAGTTCAGCAAGCAAGGCGATGTGCCGCGAGCGACGCCAGTGGCGGTAGCGATTCCTGCGGATACGCCTTTGCCGCAACAAGAGAACGCGCCGAGATGAACGCGATTCCTGTTCTGACCATTGAAGATGTGGCGATGCTCGATGGAGTGCTGGGCGAGTTTTTAAAAAAAACTGAAGCCGAGCTCACGGTAGTCGTCGATCGCGGCGGCAACGTCATTTCGCAATACGGTAATGTGGATGTGACGGACGTTACCATTATCGCAGCGCTGGCAGCTGGTTCGTTTGCCGCGACTCGAGAGCTGGCACGGCGCATCGGCGAAGCTGAGTTCAACGCGCTTTACCATCAGGGCAACCAGCGACACATGTTCATGAACTCGATTGATGACGACACGATGATGATCACCGTTTTTGGCTCGCGCACAACGGTCGGTCTGGTTCGATTTTACTCCGCGTCGACCGCTCAAAACGTCGCGCAAATTCTAAAATCCTTGCAGCGCAACAGCCACGGATTGACTTTGACCGCGAAAGATATCTCGGCTGCACCGATCTTCGCCGATCATAGTCCGGCGGCGATGTCCTAACGAATCTCCGTTATTAGTCTTCGGCCAACTTGACTGCATCAGTAGTCAAGTTTCTGAACAGGGAAGTCCAGACCAGGTGCCGGCAACTGCGTGGGTTGGAGCTGGTGAAGTGGCATTTTCGCGGCGTCGTGCAGATGGTCGCTCGATGACGCTCGAAGCTCTGTCCTGGGATCGAGCAGATTTATCGGGAACTCTACGTCTACGCGCAGTCGAAAATTGAAGATCGTACGCCGCACCAGACTTCTGCGGCAACCAGTCGATCCTGACGAAAAGCAAAGGGGCGAACCCTTGCGGGTCCGCCCCCACCTGTCTGCGAGCTTCTCCCTAGTTGCTCTTGTTCTGAGAGACTATTTCGTTCAGTTTGAAGATTGGCAGGAACATCGCAATGACGATGCCGCCGACGATTACGCCGAGAAAGACGATCAGCAGCGGCTCGATCAATGAAGTAAGGGCGTCGAGCATTGCTTCGATTTCCTCATCCCAGAAATCGGCCATTTTTTCGAGCATAGCGTCGATTTTACCGGTAGCTTCGCCGGCCGCGACCATGCGCAAAAGCATTGGCGGAAAAATCGACCGCTTCGAAAGCGCTATCGAGAGGTTATCACCGATCTCAACGTCTTGAGCGACTGCACGAACACTCGTTTCAATGACATGATTTCCGGATGAAGCACCGACAATGTCCAGAACTTCGAGAATTGGCACGCCGCTTCGAATGAGCTGTGCAAACGTGCGCGAAAAACGCGACATGCAGATTTTCGTCGAGAGCGGTCCGAAGATGGGCAGTTTCAGCTGCCACCGGTCGAAGAGTTGTTTACCCCGCTTCGAACGAAGGAATGTGCGCGCGCCGAAAATGGCTGCGCCGATACCAAGCACGAGGAAATACCATTCGCTCCTGATGAAATCGCTGACATCGATCAAGAATTGTGTGGGCGCAGGCAGCTTCGCGCCAAAGTCTTTGAAGATTTCGCCGAAGATGGGCACCACTTTGACGAGCAGGAATGTCGTGATCGCAAGGGCGATGCAGACCACGATCACCGGATAGGTCATCGCCGACTTGACTTTCTTGCGCAGGCGCGCGCTGGCTTCGAGAAAACCGGCAAGCCGGTCGAGAATCTCCGCGAGCAAGCCGCCGGCCTCGCCCGCTTTTACCATGCTGACAAACAAACGATTGAAAACACGCGGATGTTTGGCAATGGAATCGTGAAAGGTTTCGCCCCCCTGGACTCGCGTTGTGACGTCACTGATGACGCAGCGGAGGTTGCGTTGGCGTTTGGGGTCGCTCTGTTCGTAAAGGGCAGTCAGCGCTTGTACGAGAGAGATGCCAGCCTCGATCATGGTCGCCAGCTGGCGAGTGAAGAGGACGAGATCGGTTTCTTTGACCGACCAAATTCTTTTTTTGGAGCGGGTGGCCGCTGCCTTCTTTTGCAGAGACAGGACCATCAGGCCCCGGTTCATGAGACTGGTGACGGCGTTGTCTTCGTTCAAGGCATCCTGAATACCGGAGACAATTTTACCGTGGGAATCGCGAGCTTGATAGGAGAAGGTTATCATTAAATATGGTAATTATAGTGCATATAGCAGCTAAAATGCCACCGCTCGATCTTTAATCCCAATTACCCCGGTTCCGACCATGTTAGAACTTGCTCCGGTCCCGATTTTAGCGGTTCGATTCACTCACTTCTGATGCATCCTGAAACGCGCGAAATGCGGGATACCCAAACCTTGAGCGGTTTTTGTCGGTTAATACGGTTTTCCCACACAGTCTTTGCGCTCCCTTTCGCGTTGGGTTCGTTGATTGTTTCTGCTGACGGTTGGCCATCAGTGCGCGTCTTGGTCTTGGTCTTAATTTGCATGGTTTCGGCTCGAACGGCTGCGATGCTTTTTAACCGGCTGGCGGACTGGTCGCTCGATCAACGCAATCCACGAACAGCTTCGCGGCACCTGCTTGTCCCAAAAACCACCGTCGTAATCATGCTTCTGCTTAGCTCAGTTGTATTTCTTGGTGCGGCCGCGTTGATTAATGGTCTGACGCTCCGGCTCGCGCCGCTCGCGCTGGCTTGCGTTTTTCTTTATTCGGTAACGAAACGATTCACCGCGTTCACCCATTTCTTCCTTGGTATTGCCCTGGGCATTTCGCCGGTAGGGGCTTGGATTGCACAAACCGGGCAAATCGATCTTGCACCGATCGTACTGGGAGCTGGAGTTGTGTGCTGGGTTGCCGGTTTTGACTTGATTTATGCCACGCAGGATTACGACTTCGACCGGCGCGAAAATCTACATTCTCTTGCCGTTCGGATGGGGATCGCGCGTAGTTTGCGCCTCGCTCAGCTTTTGCACGCAGCGATGTTCGTCGCGCTGGTTGGGTTTGGTTTTGTGGCCAAACTCGGATGGCTTTACTTTTCAGTTATGCCATTTGTGCTAGCCGCGCTTTTTTTCGAACATCGCAGCGCGAGTCGCCTGGATATTTCCGGAATCAATCGCGCTTTTTTTCAAAGCAACGCCGTCGTCAGCGCGCTCTTTCTGATCGCCGTTTGCCTGGATCGGTTAGTTTAGCGGGTCACATTGCATTCAGCATTGCCACTCGTTTTTCGTGGCGGCCGCCGTCGAAGGCCGTGTCCAGCCAAATACGGACGATTTTCAGAGCGAAATCTTCCGGAATCATTCTTTCGCCAATTGAGAGAACATTGGCATCGTTGTGCTGCCGTGAAAGTCGCGCTGATTCTTCATTCCAGCAGAGGGCGCAGCGGACGCCGTGCACCTTGTTGGCAGTCATCGCTTCGCCATTGCCCGAACCGCCAAAGACGATTCCGCGGTCGCATTCGCCGCGTGCGACCGCTTCGGCGGCCGGGCGGATGAAAAGCGGATAATCAACCGGCTCCTCACTGAAAGTGCCGAAGTCTTTTGCCTCATGGCCCAGCTCACCGAGCAATTGCTTCACTTTCTCTTTGTATCGGAATCCGGCGTGGTCGGTGCCGAGTGATATTTTCATTTATGTCATTCCGAGCGGAGTCGAGGGATCTCCAATTGTTAATCTGTTAAACCTGTTAAAAAAAATGGCAAAATAGCAAGTGATGTCTCGATGGTGGTCGACATGGCAAGCTAGGCGCCGTGCAGTTTGGCGAGCTCATTCCAGATCTGGCGTTCGCGCTCGGACAATTTCTTCGGGACTTGGAGCTGGACCACGACGTAGAGATCGCCGCGTTTGCCGGAGATGCCGGGGAGACCACGCTCGCGCAGACGAAAACGTTGTCCGCCCTGGGTGCCGCTTGGAATTTTCAATCGAACGTTCCCTTCCAGAGTTGGAACTTTTAGCTCCATCCCCAGGACTGCCTGCCATGGGGCGATCTTTACTTCGTGGATCAAGTCGCTTCCTTCGACATTAAACTCGGGATGTTTTGCCAGGCGCACCCGCAGAAAAAGATCGCCGCTTTGACCACCGCGCGCACCGGCTTCGCCTTGCCCAGCGAGCCGGATTCGCTGCCCCTCGTGGACACCGCGCGGAATCTTAACCTGGTAGTTTTCGACTTTGTTTGAGCCAGCGCGGCGTAACGAAACCGTTCTCGTCGATCCCTGAAGTGCTTCTTCCAATGTGACCATAATGTCCGCTTCGACATCCGCGCCGCGCGCGGTAGTTGCCTCACGCCCACCAAATCCGCCAAAAGCCGAGCGGCCGCGGCCGCCACCAAAGAAGGCTTCGAAGAAATCACTGAAGCCGGTGCCACCAAATTCAAACTGAACGCCCCCGTTATCGCCGCCCCATTGATAGAATCCGCCGCCCGGCTGTTGCGCTCCCCAATCCGGCGGCGGTTGGAATCCGCCTGGCTGGTTCCAGTTTGCGCCTAGCTGGTCGTATTTGTTGCGTTTCTCCGGATCGCTCAATACCTCGTAAGCTTCGTTGATCTGCTTGAATTTCTCTTCAGCCGTCTTCTTATCTTTCGCGACGTCAGGATGATATTTGCGCGCGAGTTTTCGAAACGCGCTTCGGATCTCGTCCTCCGTCGCCGTCTTGGAAACGCCCAGAGTTTCGTAATAATCTCTAAACTGGACCGCCATTTCGCTCTCAACCTTGTGCGTCTGAGCAATCAGCGCAACCTTCTCGCTGCGTGAATGAGCTTGGCAAAATCCTGGTGGTCATCGGCCTGGCCGTTGCAATTGTCGGTTTAATTCTCTGGACGGGCTTCGTGCCGAGATGGTTAGGCCGGCTGCCCGGGGATATCCGAATCGAGCGGGGCAACTCAGCTTTTTATTTTCCGATCGTCACCTGCATCATCATCAGCGTGGTAATAAGTTTGCTCATATCGATATTTCGGCGCTGATGACAGGCCCGGCCAAACAGCTCCGTCTGAAACAACACATCAAACAACTGCTCAAGTGCAGGCGTTGTCCCCGGATGCAGTCAACGCCCGTCTCCGGCGGCGCGGTGCCAAGCGAAGTGATGTTTGTCGGTCAAGCACCCGGACTGCGCGAACCGATTTTGGGCCGCCCATTCGCACATACCGCCGGCCAAACGCTTTTTCGGTGGTTCGAACAATTTTGCGGGATGGATGAAATTGCAGTCCGTTCGACGATCTATTTTGCGGCAGTTTGCCGATGTTTCCCGGGCAAATCTCCGAGCGGAACGGACCGCGTCCCTGCGCCGGACGAAATTCGCAACTGCGCCTCCTGGATGGATCATGAAATCGAAATTCTGCGGCCGCGGTTGATTATTCCAGTTGGCCGATTAGCGATTGCCCAATTCATCGAATCCACAAAGTTAGACGAGGTTATTGGCCAGAAATATCGCGTGCGGCGGGCGAAGCGCAGTTTCGATTTGATTCCTTTGCCGCATCCATCCGGTGCATCGCCATGGCACAAGATTCCGCCTGGAAAAGAGCTGCTCGCGAAAGCCCTGCGCAAAATTTCGCGGCATCCGGCCATTCGCGCGCTACGATAACGCATGGCTGCGTCGCTCCGCGCTCTGGTTTGGAACGAAAATGTGCATGAGCGCAAGAACCCGATGGTCGCCAGGATTTACCCAAAAGGGATTCATGGCTGCGTTGCGGACGCGCTTGTGCTCGACAAACAGCTCGAGGTGCATGCAGCGACACTACACGATCCCGATCACGGCCTAACGAAAGCCGTGCTGGACGAGACCGATGTCCTGATTTGGTGGGGGCATGCCGCGCACGGAGAGGTGAAGGATGAAATCGTCGAGCGCGTTCTCGCGCGAATCTGGCAGGGGATGGGTTTTGTTGCTTTGCACTCGTCGCATTATTCGAAAATCTTCAAGCGATTGATGGGCACAAGTTGTTCGCTTACCTGGCGTGAAGCGGGCGAACGGGAGCGCGTTTGGGCTTGTAACCCGGCGCATCCGATTGCCACCGGCATCGATCGCTGCTTCGAAATCGAAAACACGGAAATGTACGGCGAACCGTTTGCCATTCCTACGCCGGACGAAATTGTTTTCATTTCCTGGTACGAAGGCGGTGACGTATTTCGCTCCGGGTGCACCTGGAAACGTGGCAACGGAAAAATTTTCTATTTCGCCCCGGGGCACGAAATGTATCCAATTTACTTTAATCCGAGCGTGCAGCGGGTGTTGCGAAACGCCGTCCGTTGGGCCGCGCCCGATTCCGAGCGTTGGATCGACCGTTGCCCGCAAATTCCAATCTCCGAAGCGCGCGAGCCGCTCCAGCACAAAGGACCGCGCTTGCATGAAGGAGGCGAACAGGGATTTAGATGAGCGCGCATGATCGTTCAAGAACTCCGACGCGTGCGGAGATTCCCGATTCGGACAAATGGGATTTGACTCAACTATTTGTCGACCTTGGCAAGTGGCATGAGGGCTTTGCCCGGATCGAGCAGACTTATCCGCGGGTAAAAGAGTGGAAAAGCAAACTCGGGCAGTCAGCCAAAGATTTGGCGGATTGTTTGGAATTCGAGAAATCGATCGATCTCAAACTGGAACGGCTTTATCACTTCGCTTCGCTTCAACTGGCTGAGGACGGCGCGAATACCGAATACCTGGCGCGAATTGGTCAGCTACAGAATTTGATGACAAGGATCGGCGAGGTGTCTGCCTTTGTCGTGCCGGAGATCCAGGCAATCGACGATCCGACATTTGCGACGTTCATTGAGGATCCCACCCTGGCTGCTTGGCGGATCAAGCTCCGCAAAATTCGCCGATTGAAGCCGCATGTCCTTTCCGAACCGGAGGAACGTTTACTTGCACTCGGCGCCGTTGCGCTCAGCGGCTACGACGAGACTTTTTCGCAGCTGACCGATGTGGACATGAAATTCGGCGTGTTGGCCGGTGCCGATGGCCGCGAAAAACCTCTTACCCAAAGTTCGTTCGGTTCGTTTCTGGTGAAACGCGATGCCGATCTGCGCAAGCGCGCATTTCATCAGTTTTACAACGAGTTTCAAGATCATCAGTACACGCTGGCGTCGTCATTGGCGTACTCGGTGAAGGCCGATGTGTTTCGTGCTCGCGCGAGAAACTATCCATCCGCGCTCGAGGCCGCGCTATTTGGAGATGACGTGCCGATGTCAGTTTACGACGGCTTGATCGCGGCGGTCCGCGCAAACTTGAAGCCGTTGTTTCGCTACTTCGAATTACGCCGCCGCGTTCTAGGTTTGAGCGAACTGCACCATTACGACACCTACGTGCCAATGGTTGCAGAAATTGGAACGCATATCTCCTTCGAAGAGGCGATCGACAAGGTCGTCGCGGCGCTGCAACCGCTCGGAAGGGAATACGTCGATGTTTTGGCCGGTGGTTTGCGCGCCCGCTGGTGTGACCGCTACGAAACAAAAGGCAAACGCAGCGGCGCGTTTTCATCCGGAAGTTACGGCGCACCGCCTTTCATCCTGATGAACTACAAAGCGGACGTGTTTGCCGATGTTTACACCCTGGCGCACGAGGCCGGCCATTCGATGCATACCTGGTTCGCTCAAGAATCTCAGAGCTTTCAAGATCACGATTATCCGATTTTTCTGGCGGAGGTTGCGTCTACTTTCAACGAAGAGCTGCTTACGCATTTTCTGCTCGAACAAACCACTGATCCAAAAATGCGTGCCTATGTCATTAATCGGCAGATCGATGACATTCGCGGCACGTTGTTCCGACAGACGATGTTTGCCGAGTTCGAAAAGATTATTCACGCAGTCGAGGAGAATGGCGGCGCTCTGACACTCGAGATTTTCAAGTCGGAATATCGCAAGCTGCTCAACGTCTATTTTGCGGAAAATTTTGTGATCGATCCGCAACTCGACCTGGAGTGCCTCCGCATTCCGCATTTTTACAGCGCCTTTTACGTTTACAAATACGCGACTGGAATTTCGGCAGCGGTTGCACTCTCTGAGAAGGTTTTGGCGAACGAGCCCAACGCGGTCGAAAAATATCTCGGCTTCTTGAAATCGGGTGGATCAAAGTTTCCTCTTGAGACATTGAAGGAAGCGGGCGTAGACATGGCAAGTTCGGCCCCGGTGGAAAGCACATTGCGCTTGTTCGAACGCCGATTAGGCGAGTTGGAAGCGTTGTTGCGGTAACAATTTATCGGAGACGGCGCGCCGCTTGGCAGGCTCCCTGCTTAAAGCACAATGCGTGAGCTTTGAGTGGCACTTTCGGGCCGCCTGCGGTTATGCCGAACTTGGCATGACGCGGCAATCAATTGGCGAACTAAACGCGATCGAGCGCGCGCTTCAAAATCGGCCGGAAGTTCTGCAATTACGGCTGCATCATTTGATGCAGCGCAAAAGCTGGTGCCGTGCGCTGGTAGTTAGCCGGAAACTTTGTCGTGTGGCTCCGCAATGCGCCGCCGGTTTTTTGCATGCCGGCTTCTGCCTGCACGAACTCGGCCGAACAGCCGAAGCGAAAAAAATTCTTCTTCGCGGCCCGAGCGCGCTCCTGAACGAGCCGATCTATTACTACAACATGGGTTGTTATGATGCGTTGCTCGGAAACATTCGCGACGCGCGACGCCATTTGCTCACCAGTTTCAAAATGGATTCGACTTTCCGAGAGCTGGCGAAAAAAGATCCCGACCTCAAATCGGTCCAGAAGCTGATTTAGGTGAGCGTCAGATACGGCAGCAAGCCGTGCAGACCGCCTTCGCGGCCGAAGCCGCTTTCTTTGTAGCCGCCGAATGGGCTGGTCGGATCGAATTTGTTGTAGGTGTTCGCCCAAACCACGCCGGCCCGGAGTTTGCTTACCATCTTGAAAATTTTGCTGCCTTTGTCGGTCCAAACACCGGCGCTTAAACCGTAAGGCGTATTATTCGCGCGCTCGATCGCTTCTTCCGGCGTGCGAAATGTCATCACGCTCAGCACCGGCCCGAAGATTTCTTCCTGCGCGATCCGGTGCGAACCGGTTACGCCGGTGAAAAAACTCGGCGGATACCAAAAACCTCTCGCTGGCAGGCGCGCGGGCGATTGAACTAATTTTGCGCCCTGCTTCAATCCGCTATCGACCAGTTCGCAGATTTTGTCGAGTTGCATCCGCGAGTTAATCGCCCCGATATCGGTATTTTTATCGAGTGGGTTGCCAACACGCAGGGTCGCAATGCGATCTCGTAATTTCTGAATCACCGGCGCAAAAACTCCTTCCTGGACAAACAGGCGTGAACCAGCGCAGCAGACGTGACCCTGGTTGACATAAATGCCGGAGATGATCCCTTCGACCGCTTGATCGATCGGCGCATCTTCAAAAATGATATTGGCGGCCTTGCCGCCGAGCTCAAGAGTTAATTTCTTTTTCGTGCCTGCGACCGTCTTCAGAATTTGCTTACCGACTTCGGTCGAACCGGTAAAGGCGATCTTGTCGATCTTCGGATGATCGACAATCGCTCGACCTGTTTCGCCCGCGCCGGTCACGATGTTGACGACGCCTTCGGGCAATTCGGCTTGCTGGAAAATTTCGGCCAGTTGCATTGCGGTGATCGAGGTGGTTTCAGCCGGTTTGAGAACGCAGGTATTCCCGCAAGCGAGTGCTGGGGCAAGTTTCCACGCCGCCATCAGCAATGGAAAATTCCAGGGAATGATCTGGCCGGCGACGCCTAACGAATTCGGTTTCCGACCAGCAAATGCATATTCCAGTTTGTCAGCCCAACCGGCATAATAAAAAAAGTGCGCCGCGACGAGGGGAAGATCGATATCGCGCGATTCCTTGATCGTTTTGCCGCCGTCCATTGTTTCCAAGACAGCCAGCTCACGCGATTTCTCCTGGATCAGGCGGGCGATGCGGTAGAGATATTTGCCACGTTCGCGTCCGGATCTTTTGCTCCAGATCTTTTCGTAAGCGCGCCGGGCGGATCTTACTGCAAGATCGACATCGCGCGCATTGGCTTCGGCGATTTCGGCAATTTTCTCTTCCGTTGCCGGATTGATGGACTCGAAATACTTGCTGGAACGCGGCCTAACGAACCGGCCATTGATAAAGAGTTCATAGCGCGATTTCACCTTGACATAATCGCTGGCTTCAGGCGCCGGCGCGTACTCCCAGCGATCGCCGAAGTCAAGTCTTCGCGCGCCGGGCGAGAGCGGGACGCGGTCATCGATCATTTTTGCCTCGCGGACAAGAATCGCGCGCGCGGTCGCTTTCTTGCGCGAGTTGACCTTCCTCTTTACGGTGCTTCGCGACTTCATGGCAGTGAAAAGTAGTCGATGCCCTGGTAGTTCCCATCTACGGTTTTCACAATTTGCATCAACAAGTCGTTGACGAGTGTACTCGCGCCGAATCGGAACAAATCAGGCGTCAACCAATCGTCGCCAAGCGTTTCTTTTACCATCACGAGGTAGGCAAGCGCCTGTTTGGCTGTGCGAATGCCTCCAGCCGGTTTCATTCCGATGCGGACTCCGGTTGCATAAAAATAATCGCGGATTGCTTCCAGCATAACGAGCGTGACCGGCATGGTCGCGGCCGGTGAGATTTTTCCGGTAGACGTTTTGATAAAATCGGCGCCCGCCCGCATCGCGATTTCGCTGGCCAGACGAACGTTGTCATAGGTTTGCAACTCGCCAGTCTCCAAGATCACTTTCAGATGCGCTTTGCCACATGCTTCTTTCGTCGTCGCGATCTCATCAAACACCCTTCGGAAATCTCCGCAGAGGAAGGCACCACGATTGATCACCATATCGACCTCATCCGCCCCGCCGTGAACAGCAGCGCGGACTTCGCTTATTTTTGATCGCAACGGCATTTGACCGGACGGAAACGCAGTTGCGACCGAAGCGACTTTGACGCCGGAGTTAGCGACAAATTTCTTCGCGATCGGCACGAGATTCGGATAGACGCAAACCGCTGCACAGGCTGGGACC
>Ga0187779_10001113_pt1 | contig 16935 bp, 18 predicted proteins | sample 1015_Q2_SP10_10__FD_132435 | JGI IMG/M metagenome (GOLD analysis project Ga0187779, IMG submission 132435) | Tropical peat soil microbial communities from peatlands in Department of Meta, Colombia - 1015_Q2_SP10_10_MG | ecosystem: Environmental > Terrestrial > Soil > Wetlands > Peat | place... | reverse complement strand
GTGCCTTCGGTCGGGTATCTGGGGGACAAAGAGCCTCTGGGGCAGGGTCCAGACCTACAAAGGTTAGGTGCAAATGATGGAATTAAGAGTTAAAAATTGAGATTTATGAATTAAGGAGATTAAACTAATTCTAAACCCTAAACTCTAAACTCATAACTCATCGGTAAACTCATCGTTACCGTTGCCGATGGACGAAACTTTATTTTCTGGGATTTCTTGATTAGATAGGCTATCTGTCAGAAACCGGTCCAGTCAATATCTTCAATGCCCACCACGATACCGTAAGTTCCGTTTTCGTGAATCAGGAAAATCATATGATCTTTTACATTATTGAAAATCCACTCCCGGTCCTTCACTTGATGACAGACATCTGTGCGCAGTCTTAAGCGGCTTCCAGGAGCTACGTAGTTCGAAACCAATCTTTCTGCTACCGGGAGAACTTTGGCCTTTTCAATCTCATTCTGGTCTATCATCCGATGCGTCACCTTCTTTCTGTGAAGCTTAATCGTTTCCTTCGTGATAGCTCTTCATATATATATTATTTCATCCTAAAACCCTCTGTAAGTAAATAAGGTCATCTCTGTATTTTTTTGGCTTAAATGCTGTAGAAAATGCTTGCCAATTGAGTCTCATGATGTTAAATAGTGACAAAGGTGAAGGAAAATGATTGCTTTTGATCTTTTTTGTTCGAACGGTCACAAATTTGAATGCTGGTTCAAGGATGGCGCTTCCTTCGAGGAGCAGAAGTCTGCCGGCATGATCACCTGTCCCGTTTGTGACGATCATCAGATAGAAAAAGCTTTTTCTCCTTTTGCCATCAAGAGGGGAGGGCAGACGATGGAAGAAAAGATAGACCCTCACCAGGCCCTCCAGTTGGTCCATGATTTTTTGGATAAACATTTTGAGGATGTTGGGACTGAATTCTACAAAGAGGCTCTCAAGATTCATTACGGAGAGACGGAGAAGAGGAATATTAAAGGAACAGCCACGACAGAAGAAGAGGTTATCCTCAAAGAAGAAGGGGTTCCATTCTTAAAAATTCCCATCATCAAACGACTGCTGAACTGAAGTTAATCATCTTTATCCATACCCCATCTTAGAATCCACATTTCAAACGAATAATCGAGCGAAACGGTCTGTGAGGACGAGCAACAATAGACTTGCCTATTGACATAATTGAGAAGGGTCTTTAAAGTCTGTACTAAAAGGACTAAAATACGTTTCCTCATGTTATGCGATTAAAGATGATTTCACGGACAACATTAAACCTAAGCGTCAAAGGGGAGAAGAATGGATCGAGCATTACATGATTTTCTAAAAGAGAAATTAGACTTCCCGGAAGGTCTCAATAGGAATAAGATCATGGACCTTTCCGAGGCGGTTCGCAAGTTCGTCAGGCCGGGGATGAGTATTCAAACCGGCAATGGAATGGCTTTCCCAACCGCGACTTATTTTGAGATTGCTCGCCAATTCTGGGGAAAAGACCCAGGGTTTACCTTGATCGGTAATACCGGCGGGGCTTACAGTTTCGCTCTCTTTGCCCACGGCAGATTGTGCCGAAGAATCATCTCGGGATTCAACGGGGACGGCTATCCATTTCCGGGCCCTAATCCTATCCTGACCCGAGCCTTTCGCGAAGGACGGGTTGTTCCCGAAAGCTGGAGTTTTCTCACCCTGACCCTGCGGCTAATGGCGGGAGCCATGGGTTTGCCTTTCTTTCCGACGAAATCTCTCCGGGGAAGTTCCATGGAGCTCGATAACCAGGAGAATTTTTGTCAGACCACAAACCCCTTCGTGCCTGGAGAATCAGTCGGTATCCTGAAATCTCTAAACCCTGACGTTGCTTTAGTTCATGGGTGGGCAGCCGATGCGGACGGGAATACCCTCCTGGCCACCCCATATACCTTGAATCACTACGGGGCGCTGGCAGCTAAAGAAGGAGTAATTGTTACCGTCGAAAAAATTGTGGATGCGGACTTCGTCCGCCGCTATTCTTTCATGACCCGAATCCCAAGCTACGTGGTCCGTGCGGTCTGCCCGGCACCCTTCGGGGCGCACCCGATCGGACTCCATGCTTTAGGATTCCCTGATTTCGACGGCTACGGAGAAGACGAGGAATTTATTCTGGAGGCGAGGCAGGCCTCCCAGGGTCCGGATCGATATCAAGCATGGGTTGAAAAATGGGTGCTGGGCTGCCGGGATCATGGGGATTTCTTGGCACGGTTAGGCCAGCGGCGAATCTGGTTTTTGATGGGTCGGATTCATACAGATTCTTGGACTTCGGAATTGTCTGATGCGGCAGAGCGACTGCCTTATCCCGAAAATGCAACGCCCGCAGAGAGGCTGGCCATGGGAGCATCGGCGAAGCTTCAAGAGATCATCAAGGAGAAAAAGTATCCTCTCTTGATGTGCGGGATCGGAATCTCCAATCTTGCCTCATGGATGGCCTATTACGATTTGCGACAGCAGAACATTCCGCTGGAATTGGTGGCTGAAATCGGTTTTTACGGGTACTCTCCGCTGCCGGCGGACCCCTTTATTTTCAACCTGAGAAATCTCCCCTCTTGCCGGATGATTTCAGACGTTTTTACCAGTCTGGGAATCTTTATGTGCGGCTCCAAGGCTTCGGGCATCGGTGTGATCGGAGCCGCGCAGGTCGATCGTTTCGGAAATGTAAATACCACGAAGGCTTCGGAAACCGGACCCTATCTGGTCGGGTCGGGTGGGGCGAACGACGTGGCGTCAGGGGCGGGTGAAACGATGGTGACTCTTGAGCAGAACAAGAGCCGGTTCGTTGAAAAAGTCCCCTATATCACCTCTCCAGGATTCGGAGTAACCAGCGTCGTTTCCCAGTATGGAATTTTCGAGAAACCTTTGGGCCAGAAAGAGTTGGAGCTCACCACGTATTTTGCCGATCCCTCAACGGAGTCGGAAGAAAAGATGCTTCGAACCATCCGAGAGCAATGCAGTTGGCCGCTGAAGATTCGTCATCCCTTGCGCGTTTTTCCACCCCCGTCTTCCGAACAGCTCAAATTCCTTCGCTGCTTCGACCCGAAACGCCTATTCCTTGGAGGGTCGGAGTCGAAGCGGCAAAGATGAGTAGGACGTAGAATTGGCCTGCAGAAAACTCTTCCCTGTTCCAATCAAAAGCCTGGGGGAAAAGGCAAAGCCGCCTTCTCAACTGACAGCTACATTTGTTCGAAGAGATGAAGAAAATTGCGGCTGATGGGAATCTCCTGTCCCCCAAGTATGGAAGTGCTTCCTTTATGATTGGCCAGGTTCCTACGCGCTCTTCTCATCCTCAAACTCATAAAGCTTCTCGATGACGTATTCGACGTATTTTTCGCATTTTTCCTTCCAAACGTCTGACTCCAGAAACTTCTGGTACTCGCCGGGTTTGGAGAAATCCAGGCCCAGAAGGCCCCTACAGGTGATGTCGCCGAACTGTTTTGTGAAGTCCCTGACCAACTTGCCAGCGTGATCGCGTACAGTGTTCCTCGCCTGCTTCACCTTCTCCTTTTCGGTGAAAGAACAACGATGCCTCAATCCGAGGCTTATTGCCGATGCAGAAATCGCACCACAAGGGGCTTGCTGCTCTCCGCTGATCCCTCCCATGAACGGAATACCCGCCCAAAGGAAATCTTCATTGCCCAGGTCGTACGCTTCCCACATAACTTGCAGGACCGAGGGACCTCAGTGATGTCCCCTACGCATGAAGTCCAATGCACGCTCTTTTGCTTCCTTAGCAGATATTTTTGTTGGCATGTCAAATCCTCCCTTATTTGCCCGGTAGATTGACTTCCTTGAATTGAGTATCTCTAAAAAGTAAAACCTTAAGCGATTCGCCCGGCTTGGTCGAGTCAAACAATTCCTCAAACTCTTGAACGCTTCCCACTTCTTTTAAATTGACTTTAGTGATGATGTCTCCTGCTTTAATTCCAGAGGTTTCCGAGACGCTGCCCGGGAGAACCTCTGCTACCAATACGCCCTTTTTCCCCTTGAAGTTAAAACTGGAAGCTAATTCAGGCGTTAACTCCTGTATACGAATACCAAACCGTTCCCCGAAGGCACCCTTCGGGGTGAGCGCGATTCCCTGTTTGTCGAGAATCTTGGTAGAGACAAAGATCGGAGTCTTGGATTTTAGTGCAATGACAATAGCATCGCTGGGACGGGCGTCGAGCTCGATCACTTCCTTGTTCAGCCGCAGAAAAAGAATCGCATAGTAGACATTATCCTTTAAGTCGACAATTCGGACCTCCTTCACTTTGGCGTGCGTTTGTGCAAGAATAGAATAGAGAAGGTCATGTGTCATCGGCCTCGGGGAGCTTTCATTTCTTAGTTCCTTATCGATCGCATTGGCTTCAAGAAGGCCGACCCAGATGGGAAGAGCCATCCTTCCTTCTTTATCAGCCAGGAGGATGAAGGGGTTGTTTCCGACGGCATCCAGCCGCACCCCCTTCACCTCCATCTCAACGAAGGGTGGAGATGTTTCGTTACTGATAGCGATCAATACCAAAGAGACAAGTAAAGCAACGGCAAGGCCGATCTTCCAATATTTTCTCATGAAGTTTTCCTCCTCCCTCTTTCCTTCTCCGACCGGAGACTGTCCACAATAACAAAAACCGGGTCCAAAACAAACCGGAAGAAACGGCCGGGCGGAAAAATCTTAAAGCGGCAACCTTTTACACGCAAGACTTAAACGTTCAATATCCTCCGGAGGGCTCCATTTTGGGCAAACACCTATTCATCATGACTAAAAGACCGCGTTCTAAGATTTTGAAACCCGACTGTCTCTTCCGTCAGAGCCGGAAGGGTGGTGGCGTGTTCTCTGCCTGAGTATGGCCATCAGGCCGATAATGATTTTTTGTCCGTCCCGCTTTGTCAAAGGCTCGTCCCTTTTAATGATTCGCCTGCAGAAGGCGCGGTAATGTCCCTCGTCCCACTCGAGTTTTTCCAAAAGGTAAGAGACGAAGCCTAGTTGGCTCGAAGTAATCGCTTCCCGACCCAGTGGGCTATCCGGGGGAATGAGTCGCCCTTTGGGTACGGACTGATAGGGGTCGGGGAGAAGGCCCTTGAATCCCATGTCTTGAAATCGTCTCATTACCTTCTCGAAACCTTGTTCCGTCAATTGGGTTGAACTCTCCACACCCGCTACCCCCTTCAGAATTTGTCGATACGACTCCTCATCAAGATGGAGATCTTCTTTGGCGATATGGACAAGAGCCTTCTTCTTCCTACCAATTGGCATTTGTTATATTATACTCCAAATGGTTTGAGAAAAGGAATCCTTCATGGGAGGGTATCTCATATCGCCGACAACTAAAATTGCCACGCCAATTCATTTTTGTTATATTGCATCACATTCAAGGTGATGAATGGAGCAGCCGATGGAAATTCAAAAGAACAAGAAAGAAAAGATCATATTATGGATTTACGCTATTCTCATGCTTATTTATGCTCCGTTTGATATCGTCGTTAATATCCTTCCTAAACTCCTTAAGATTTCACTAATTCCAAATGCAGCCTTCCTAAATCATTACTTTACTCTTACAGGTATTTCTCTCTATCTGACTCCAATAAACATCATCGTTGGATATGGTTTACTGCGAAGAAGGTATTGGGCTAGATATGCTGTCATCGCGGTCATGCTGACATTTCCGGTTCTCGTTTTTGCCCAGTTTTTACGGTGGGGAGTTCACAGCCTAAATAATTACGCGATTGTCGTTCAGTTTTTGTTTGTCGTTCTCACACTATTGTACTTCTCGAGGAGACCCGTAAATGCGGCGTTTGGCCAAGTACATCCATTTAGATTTATAAGCTGGCACGGACTCTTAGTTATCGTGATCCTGCTCCTCTCCTCTTGGTCGATCATGTTTCTTTTATATTGGAAGGTGCATGTCACATGGAAATTCGGATACCCTTTCTTTACAGAAAAGCCTCAAATCGTCACTTTGAAAAGGCCTCAGAGCCCTGAGACGTTGCCAAAATATCGTGAGGCCAGATTACTCAACATCTCATTATTAATTCCAAAAGAATTCAGTATTAGAAGATTTAAAAAAATAGAAGGAGAGACCCCGACATGGGGGGTCAGCTTACAAAATCGAGGAGCCAACACAAAAGGATTCATTCTTTTCGGAAATGGTTTCGCCTATGGTGAATTTTTTCCAGTTGAAGAGATTGCAAACATGCTGGGGCATATTTCTAAGTTCGATATGGAAAAATATATTTTGACAAACGATTGGAATCCTGGCCTGGTTGCTATACGGCCCCTTATGAGACCGAAAGGGGCTGAGGGATTCAATATCAAAGAAATCCATATTGATGGCCTTAAAGGCTTTTTGAAAGGATGGCAAAGAGGAGACGGAATCTTCAGGGAGTTTTCTCTATATAACAGGGAGGATACCCAATACATAGGCGGGACAATCATGTCTACAAAAGGATATTTGGACGAGATTGATATCCTTACTATCGTATCATCAATAGAATTCCCAAAACCAGAAGATCCGGCGCAGGCCGGTAAGCATTATGAAAAAGGTCTAAGGCTTTATCAGAGCGGGGATATCTTACAGGCTCAAATCGAATTTGCGAATGCTTACTATCTTTCTCCTGAAAATCCTGATTATATTTTCATGTTGGCGAAATCGCTTTATTTGAAGGATCAAGAGCTCCTCGACTATACCCATATCAAAGGCCTTCTAAACAAAGCCTTGAAACTGAAACCGGGCTACAAGGAAGCTCAAAGATTGTTGAAAGAAATAGAACCGAAGGTTCCCAAGGCAAAAAATTAGAAAATCGAGGATCGTAAAGAAAGGCTTGAGGAATGGCCCATTGCCCGAATCCTGATTGCCCGCACAGAAAAGAAATGGGATACCCCGCAGAGTTTTGGGCAGTAATAGGGAACTACTTTGATACAAACATACTGACCGTTCAGTCGGGCAAGGCTTCAGGCGGTTAGATTCTACACGTTAGGCATGAGAATTTTCTTCTAACATTTTATGCCCCCTCACCCCTCTCTCTCCCCGCGGGGGAGAGGGGACGGGTGAAGGGCGTGCCTTAATCAGTCTTCGGTCTAAGATAAGCTCCCCAATAACTCATACCGACAAAAACTGCGCCACCGATGATGTTTCCTATCGTAACAGGAAGCAGGTTCCTCCACAGGAAGTTGATCCAGGTGAGAATGCCGGGATCAATTCCCTGAACGTTCGTGATGCCCGCACCGTTCATCAATAATATTCCCGTTGGGATGAAGTACATGTTGGCCACGCTGTGCTCGAAGCCGATGGCAACAAAGGCCATAATGGGAAAGAAGATGGCGAATATCTTCCCTATAATTTGGCGAGCTGCAAGAGCCATCCACACAGCCAGACAGACCAGCCAGTTGCAGCCGATCCCACGCCACAGAGCCTCGCCAAAGCTCAGAGCGGTTTTGTTGTAGGCTATCTTCACCGCTGCAGCACCCAGCGCCCCGTCAGCGGTCTTCCAGAGTCCGGAGAAGTAAAATACGAAGGCAATGATGATTGATCCGATGAAATTGGCCAGAAAAACAACTCCCCATCTCTTCAACATGGTGCTGAAAGTGATCTCCTTCATCATGACACTTGAGACCATCAGGTTGTTGCCCGTGAATAACTCCGCTCCTGCAATGACCACAAGCATGAGGCCGACGCTAAAAGCAGCCCCCCCTAAGATCTTGGTGAAGCCGACACCCCATCGGGATGCCATATCAAAGGTAACCGTCGTTGAAAGCAAACCTCCGAAGCCAATATAGGCTCCGGCCAGAATTCCAAGCACAAAAACCGTGAACCAGGGGGAGGTCGCTTTCGCCACCCCTACCGTTTGTGCGACGGTCTCTGCGATTGTCTTGGGTGCCTTATCCTCTATTGCGGGCACCGGAAACTGCCAGGACTTCATAAAGGTCTCGAATCGCCCGATGGCTTTCTTCTCCTCCGTCACCTTGCGCCGCACCGCTTTTTTGACAACCTCGGTGATCTCCTCAGGCCGGAAAGGTTTGGACACATAATCCATGGCGCCCCGCTTCATCGCCTCGGTGGCTCGTCCGACAGAAGGGTAACCACTGATCATGACCACGGCTGAATTGGGTGATCGCTTATCAATCTCTTCCACGACATCCATCCCGTCGAACCCCGGCATCATCCAATCCACAAGGATCACGTCAAACGTTGATTCCGATACAAGCTTGAGGCCCTCTTGCGGATTGGCCGTGGTGACTACGGCGAAACCTTCTGCCTCAAATATTTTCCGGCACGATTTGAGGACAATTTCTTCATCGTCAATAATCAACATCTTCTCAGCCATAGTGTACCTCCTCGAGTAAAGTTGAATTCTGAATTCGGAGTCCCTGCCCCGCGTAGCGGTTTCGAGTTTCTACATCCGAGTCTCGGATTTCGCTCCTATCACCCACCAGCTCCCGTGGGGAAAGATTTCTTATGGGACATCTTTTGAATGACCTCCCGAATGGATTTTAAAAGTTCGTCGGGTTTAAAAGGTTTTGGAATGAATTGGACAGCCCCTAATTTGAAGACGTCGGCGATGGTTTCCGGTGTAGGATAACCGCTCATCACGATGATCGGTATGTCGGGCCAATTCTTATTAATTTCTCGCATGAGGAAGATACCGTCGTGTTTAGGCATTTTCACATCCATGAGCAAAAGATCGAAGTCGAGGGTTTTAATTTTCTCCAGTGCCTCGTCTGCGCTGGGGACAGTGGTGACTTCGAATCCTTCCGGCTCGAGGATACGTCGACAGCTCTTGATCACAATGGCATCATCATCCACTACCAGTATTCTCATTTCCTACACTTTGCTCCTCTAACGGCAACCAGATCTTAAAGGTGCTTCCCTTGCCGACCTTACTCTGAACCCAGATGGTCCCTCCATGACGTTCGACGATACCGTACGACACCGATAGCCCCAAACCGGTGCCATGCCCGACGTCCTTGGTCGTAAAGAAAGGATCGAAAAGCTTATTGAGGTTCTCAGGAGGGATACCACACCCTGTGTCCGTACATAAAATTTCAATACCATTCTGACCGGGATGGCTCATGGAGACGCCGATACCGCTCGTGACGGTGATACTTCCGCCCGGATCGGTGGCGTCTAAGGCGTTGATAATGATATTCAGCAAAACACTTTGCATCTGGTTTCTATCTAAAGTGATCATCGGGATTCCTTCTCCCGGTTCAAAATTCAAAGTGACGCCTTTGATGAGGGCCTGGTTTTCCACCAACGAAACCGTGTGTCGGATGAGCCTATTGATGTCAGTGGGCTCCCGATCAAGTTCTATCTGCCGGGAGAAATCGAGAAGATTTTTGACAATCTTGCGAACGCGCTCCGTCTCCTGCGCAATGGTTTCAAGGTCTGAACGAAGATCTTCTGGAATATCCTGCCGGCGGAGCAGCATATGGGTAAAGGTGAATATCCCCGTTAGGGGATTATTGATCTCGTGGGCGACCCCTCCTGCGAGCTTACCGATGCTCGCCTGCTTTTCAGATTGCAGGAGTTTTATCTCACTCTCCGCTCTCTGACGTTGGTCTCTTTCCCGGAGGGAGGTCAGCATTTGCAGGAACGTTTTCTGGAGAACACCCAGTTCGCTCTTTGAGATCGGTCCGATGTCCGGCGAGAGGTTGCCCTGAGACACCTGATTGCTTGCCTCGATAAGCTGTTTCACCGGTCGGCTCATCCTGTGGGAAATGATATATCCTAATCCAAGGGCTAAGACGGTTCCTGCCACGGTGATCAGGATAAAGAGTGAGAGGGCCTTCCAGCGGACATCCGCATATTTTGCTTCTAATATACCGACACCGAGCATACCTACTCTTTGCCCAAAGATATCCTCGATGGGCTCATAGGCGGTGATGTACCAATCATTCACGACCAAAGCACGGTCTACCCACTTCTTCCCATCTGCCAGGACGTGTTTCGTGACCTCTTCAAAGGCTATGGTTCCAATCGCTCGACTTCCATCGGATGAAAGAACATTTGTGGAGATACGAACATCCTTGAAAAAGATAGTGGCTGTGCCTACGCTTTGGCCTTTGTAAGTCTCGTGTTGGAAAATAGTGTCCTTGACTCGCTCTACAATGTCTTGACTCCGATTCAAGAGAACTCCGCCATAAAGAACGCCGAGAAAATTGCCGGAGTCGAAGACTGGGACAGCAGCTGCAAGTGCCATTCCGGGCGATTCCTCATCCTCAGGCCTTGGAGTAGCTCCTTTGGTGGGAAGCAATTTAATTTTAGCCCGATTGGCAAGTTCAGGATTCTCCGCAAACAGGAACTTATTACTAAGGATGACCGTTCCGGAGATAGCAATCCGTTGCTGGAGAGCTAAGTTTGCAATTGGATTTGGAGGGCTATTTTCCTTTGGTATGGAATTGGGTCCGATACGACAAAGCATTTTTCCGTCTTTCGTCACAATCCCTGCAAAATCCAATTCGGTTTGCTGAGCGACACTTGTCAACAAGGGGATAATTTTCTCGACATCCCGTTTTTCAAGGGCCGATCGGAATACCGGTCCCAAGGTAGTAATGTTGAGAGCGACTTTCACTCCCTTAATCCGGCTGACATAGATTTCCTGTGCAGCATTGAGGTCCAGCCGGACGCGGTTCGTCGCTTCATTGATAACGGTTTTGTCGAGAAGTTGGCCTCCGACCAAAAGAGCCACCCCACACACGAGGAGGGAAATACCTAAGAAACTGAGGACGAGTTTAGATCGAGTCGAGCGAAACACCGTTTTTTCACCCGTGAGCCCAAGTAATTCTGAGCCCAAATAAGTATCCTAATCTATCGATCTTCCACTATATAACAGTTATTTGATCATTTTTAAAGTCCGTAAGTTAAAATTTTCACTTTCATCAATAATCTCTAAAAATTTCGCCATGGCGGCCCTTACTCTTCAATCATGAAGCGTTTCTATGGACAATCATGGTGAACAGCCGCTTCTTACCCGTCGCGACATGCCCATTTTCAAATCACCGAAAAGATCTGCATCAAAATTTAATAGAAAAAAAGGGGGTGGTATGCTAAAAAGAGTACAATACGCTTTGAGGAGTTGATCATGGGAAAAAAGAAAAAGATCGGATTTATCGGAACGGGCAACATGGCTGAGGCCTTAATTGCTGGTTTGCTCAAGGCGAAATTTGCCGCCTCCGAGCAGATCATGGCGTTCGATTTGGATGGGCGGAGACTCCGGCTCATTCAAAAAAAGTACGGGATTAAGAGGGCTTCTGACAACAACCAGGTCTCTTGCGAATGCGATCCTCTCGTTTTTTGCGTCAAACCGCAGTCGATGAAAGAGGTCATCGAAGAGATAGCGGATTCTTTGGACCCCTCCAAGCTCCTGATCTCGATCGCTGCCGGAGTTCCTCTCTATGCGATCGAAACTTACGCTCGCAAGCAGCTTCGGTTGATCAGGGCTATGCCCAATATCAATGTCCTTGTCCAAGAAGGTGCCTGTGCCATCGCCCCAGGAAACCTTGCGACCGAGGCAGACCTCAAATTGGCCAAGGCCATCTTCGACTGCGTCGGAAGATCGATTGTGATCCATGAGCCCCTGATGGACGCGGTCACGGGTTTAAGCGGAAGCGGTCCCGCTTATATCTTTTTGATCATCGAAGCCCTAACCGACGCGGGCGTCCATTTGGGCATGACCCGGCCTCAGGCCCTGATGCTCGTCGCTCAGACGGTGACCGGCTCTGTGAAGCTCCTTTCAGATACGGGAGAACACCCCGCCCTGCTCCGTGAAAAGGTAACTTCTCCCGGCGGAACCACGGCGGCCGGACTGTACAAGCTTGAAGAAGGAGGGCTGCGGAAGATCCTGATCGATGCGGTGATCGCGGCGACCCAAAGGTCCAAGGAGTTAGGGGATAAGCTGAAGCAGTAAAAGAAGAGAGTGCCGCCATCTGCGAGTAAGGCTGAGAAGGCGGTGAGCCAGACTGGGCGGATGAAACCAGCAAAATCTCGACAAACCAGCCGGGTTGTGTTAGGGAACATCGGGAGCGAAAGGGCGTCATGTTCCGATATGTTGTCGTAGAGGGTCCGATTGGCGTCGGAAAAACAAGTCTGGTGAGACTTTTGGCAAAGGAGTTCAACGCCCGATGCATCTTAGAAAAGGCGGAGGATAACCCTTTTCTCTCTCATTTTTATGAGGATCCAAAAAAGTATGCGTTCCAAACCCAGATCTTTTTTTTGCTGAATCGTTTTCAACAGCAGAGGGAAATCGCGCAGCTCGACCTGTTCAATCAAATCACTTTTTGTGACTACCTCTTTGATAAAGACCGACTGTTCGCTTCCATCAATCTAGATGACCATGAACTCGCCCTTTACGAACAGGTCTTCCACCTCCTGAACGGGCAGATCTCTTCCCCGGACCTGGTCATCTTCTTGCAAGCGAGACCCGAGGCATTGCTTCATCGGATCAAGTCGAGAAACCTCTCTCATGAGAAGGCGATTCAGTTGGAATACCTCAAGACCTTGACCGAAGCCTATAATCACTATTTTTTCCACTATGATCAAAGTCCACTGTTGGTCATCGATACCAGTGAGATTGATTTCGTAAACCGAAGAGAGGACCTCGACCAGCTGCTTCGAGAGATCAAACAGATGAAGAAGGGGACGTGGTATTTCATCCCCATGAGGTCTAAATAATCTATCCGGGTCCGAACGAAAATGGAAATTATCAGAACGGTTAAGGAGATGAAGGAATTTTCTTCCCAGGCCAGACGAGCAGGGAAGACGATCGCCTTCGTTCCGACGATGGGGTATTTCCATGAGGGGCACCTTAACTTAATGCGAGAGGGCCGAAGGCGGGGAGATATTCTCGTCATCAGCCTTTTTGTCAATCCGACCCAATTCGGCCCGAAGGAAGATTTCAAAAGTTACCCGAGAGATTTTGAAAGGGATAGAAAGATGGCAGAGGGAGTCGGGGTGGATATTCTCTTCGCTCCCGAGGCAAGCGATATGTATCCGCCGGATCATCAAACCGTCGTTCGGGTGGAGAAGGTGACGCAGAACCTCTGCGGAAGGTCGAGGCCAGCCCACTTCCAGGGGGTCGCCACGGTGGTCCTAATGCTCTTCGAGATTGTGATGCCTCATGTGGCGATCTTCGGGCAGAAAGACTACCAGCAGCTGGCTACGATTCAACAAATGGTCAAGGACTTACATATGAGCGTAGAGGTGTTGGGGATGCCCACGGTCCGGGAGACAGACGGTTTGGCCATGAGTTCGAGAAACACATACCTCCTCCCCGACGAGAGAAAAGCCGCGCTGGCTTTGTATCGTTCGCTGCAAAGGGCAAAAGAGCTTCTTCAAAAGGGAGAGCGGAAGGCGGAGCAAATCCTCCGCGAAATGAACGGAATCCTTCGATCCGAACCCTTAGTCAAGATTGACTACGTCCAAATCTGCGACACCCACACGTTAGAGGATGTCGACCGGATCGAAGGGGATGTGGTCGTTGCTTTGGCCGTTTATCTGGGAAAGACCAGATTGATTGACAATCTTGTCTTCCCAAGCCCTACCTAACCAACCCTGAGCTTCTGAACCCATCTGTCCCCTAACTCTCCGCAGATGGTTTTTCTACAGTCTCTTGGGGCTCCTCTTTTGGGGCCCTTTTCTCCGGCTTTTTCTTTTCATTCTCTTTTGTGCTGGCCGCAGGCGACTCCAAAAGTCCCTTGGCGCGGAGTTTCTTCCTCTCCTTTTTCCGTTTTCTTCTCCTCGCCAGTTCACGCTCTCTTTCTCTTCTTGGCATAAAACCTCCTTCCTTAGGAATAAACTAACGCATGCGGTAAAGCGCATGGAGCATAGCGATTAGAACATAATTCAGGTATGAAGTCTATCGGAAATAAATAACGCTGTGCGCTAACCGCTCTGCGCTATGCGGGTTGTACGCATCGGCAATTGACTTAGACGGCCGATCTCTTCCAACGCGCGATGGGTCAAAGGAAGGGCGTCGGAATCCTTCTCTGCAAACAGAGGAGAGCCGATGCTTACTTCCACCGTCCTTCTCCATCCCGACCTTTCCCCATATCGAATGCCCACGGGGATAAAGGGAATGGAATATCCGAGTTCCGACTGGAATCTTAAGATCATCTGAAGGAGCCGACTTTTCCCTGATCCCACTCCGTTTCGAACGTAAGTACCTTCCGGAAAGATCACGATCTTCTCGCCCGCCTTCAATAGGGAGACAAGGGTCTTAAAGGAATCTAACGTTCGAATGGACTGTTCTCGGTCCACAGGGAGACCCCCCAAAAAGGAAAGGTAGTTTCGAATCAACGGGTATTTGAACAGCTCCTTTTTGGCCACAAAGTAAAGCAGGGGCTTGAAGACGAGGCTGACAATCGGAATATCCGTCCAGTATTGATGTTTGGGAAGAATGATCATCGGTCCGTGATCAGGAAGCGTTGTTTTCTGCTCGGTCTCGATCCGGTAAAAAATGGAAAAGACTACCCGGGCTAGCCGTTTGGTTCCGGAATATATGAAAGAGTTTCTTCTCATTATCTCAAACCAATATCCGGGATGTCAAAGCTTTTCAATGATCGCGGAGCCGAATTGAGAGCATTTAAGCTTCTTTGCGCCTTTCATCTGGCGGGCCAGATCGTACGTGACGGTTTTTTTTGAAATCGTCTTTTCAAGGGCTTTCTTGATCCTCCTGCCCGCCTCTTTCCATCCCAGGTAGTCGAACATCATGGCCCCGGAGAGGATGAGAGATCCAGGATTGACCATATCTTTATTCGCGTATTTGGGTGCTGTTCCATGGGTGGCCTCAAACACAGCAGCTCGGTCTCCGATGTTCGCTCCGGGTGCCATGCCCAAGCCTCCCACTTGCGCGGCTAAAGCATCGGACATGTAATCCCCGTTCAGGTTTGGCATGGCAAGCACATCGTAGTCTGCAGGCCTTAAGAGGATCTGCTGAAACATTGCATCGGCAATCCGGTCTTTAAGAAAGATCTTCCGTTTGGGAAGACGCTTTGCTTTTTGACCAACTAACTCACTCTCTACAAGGACGCGATCGCCGAATTCTTCCTTGGCCACCTCGTATCCCCAATCACGGAACGCCCCTTCGGTGAACTTCATGATATTGCCTTTGTGGACCAACGTCACGCTCTTTCGGCCATGAGCGAGTGCATACTGAATGGCCATCCGAACCAGACGTTTTGTCCCAAAGCGGCTGATAGGCTTGATTCCGATTCCGGAATCTTCCCGAATCGTCTTGCCCATCTCTTTCTCAAGAAACGCTCTTAGGCGCAGCGCTTCCACTGATCCTTCCTTCCACTCTATCCCTGCGTAAACGTCCTCGGTGTTTTCCCGAAAAACAACGATATCCACTTTTTCCGGATGCTTTAACGGACTCGGCGTGCCTGTAAGATACTTTACCGGTCGAATGCAGGCATAGAGGTCGAGTCTTTGCCGAAGTAATACGTTGATGCTTCGGATCCCCCCACCCACAGGGGTTGTCAAAGGGCCTTTGATGCCGATCTTGTGCTCTCGAATCGTCTCCATGGTCTCTTCCGGAGCCCAATCATTTTTCAATTGAAATGCCTTCTCTCCTGCATAGACTTCGAGCCAATGTACCTTTCTTTTGGCCCCATAGCATTTCTTTACAGCCGCATCGAAGACTCTCACGGATGCTTTCCAGATGTCAGGGCCGACTCCATCCCCTTCGATATACGGAACGATCAGTTGATCAGGAACATCGAGCTTTCCGTCAGCCGTATACTGAATTTTTTCTCCAGCCATATTTTCTCGCCTCACGGGTCGCGTCACCTTCAACAATTATAGGTGATTTTTCGGGTTCCAATAGGCAGTAAAAGGCTGCTGCAGGTTTTCAAACAAACGAGAAATACTTCAGAAAAGAGAACCTTCTTTTTTTAGAGTTTTTCGAACCGTCTGTCTGATTTTCGCAGCGATACCCACGGCTCGGAGAGCTTCTTTCTTGGTAACCTTTTCATCCTCACCGCGATAACGGGCTGTGATGGCAAAAGGGGTAAGTTCCTCAGCCTCACGGATCTTGCTCGGCCAGCTGGAATTTTCCTCGCATAGTTCCAATAGCCTGGATATATTGTGGGTATAAGGAAAGTCAATACGATGATATACCAGATAAGCTTTCAGATATTTTTCCGCACACTGCTGTGCATGGTAGGCAATAAGACGATACGGGCAGCCACTTAATAAAGTCAAGGCATGACGGGCTAATCGTAGATCTTCGTCTCCGTAAATCATCCACTGTTTAGCTTTTCGGAAAAACTCTGTATTAGGGGGACTCATAAATTACCTTGCCCTCTTGCCAAGCAGGGCGGGCAACCGTACCAGGAATATACCGATCTCGTTCAAACTCCTGTGGGGTAAGAACGATAATATCTCTTGCAAAGCCAAGACCCCGCAGGGCTCGGTCCATAGCTACCATTAGATCTCGCCGATTCCCTTTAACCGGGCAGATGACTAACAGATCGACATCGCTATGCTTGTCCGCCATACCCCTTGCTTGGGAGCCGAAGAGGATAATTTTCTTTGGGTGAAAGTTTTCAGCTAATCGCTGTGCCGCCTGTCTAAGTGTTTCCTCAGCGATCAATGAAATTCTCCCTTCTGTTTACCCTCGATATTTTAAAGAAAAAATAGGAATAAAGCAAAATATTTGAACCCCAAGTTCAATGAAGGTAGCGTGCAAAGCTTTATGGGAGAAAATATTCATGGGCCATGCTTCCCAAAAACCAAACTGGTACAGTTGCCGCCGAAGGCGAAGGAGTTGGAAAGGACAACCTCCACCTTTGCTTCACGTGATTTTCCCGGAACATAATCGAGATCGCAATCCGCATCCCCCTCCTGGTGGTTGAGGGTAGGTGGAATGAATTGATAAATGATCGAAAGAATTGAGGCGATGGCTTCAATGGCCCCTGCAGAGCCAAGGCAATGACCCACCGACGAT
>Ga0187779_10001111_pt1 | contig 16972 bp, 15 predicted proteins | sample 1015_Q2_SP10_10__FD_132435 | JGI IMG/M metagenome (GOLD analysis project Ga0187779, IMG submission 132435) | Tropical peat soil microbial communities from peatlands in Department of Meta, Colombia - 1015_Q2_SP10_10_MG | ecosystem: Environmental > Terrestrial > Soil > Wetlands > Peat | place... | reverse complement strand
GATAAACAACGCCTTCCTTGTAGCCGCGGAAGGTAATGTCACCGCCATCCCCCGCAACCGCCGGGCGCACGCGCGTTTCGATCAAGTCCTTGATGGTGGCGACCGTCTCCGCATCTTCGGCGTTGAAGAATTCATCCGCTGTGTCCGCGGGCTTGGCACCAGCAGCCAGCAACGGCGCACCGGACATGTAGTGCTCCATGATGGCGCCGAGGATCGCCGGCTTCATCTGCTGCCAATCACCACTGGTCTTCGTAACCGAGATAAAATCCGAGCCGAAAAAGACCCCGCCCACATTCGGAACATCGAACAGGCGTAAAGCCAGCGGCGATTGTGCTGCGGCGTCCTTCGTTGGCATGTCGAGCGTGCCGCTTTCGAGCACGGCACGGCCGGGCAGGAATTTCAGTGTCGCCGGATTGGGCGTAGATTCAGTCTGAATGAACATTTCTCTTTGCTCCTGAAACGGGTTCAAGGCCCGCGGGCGATCTCTATTATACCGGATAGATGGCCCCCGCGCACGCCGCGGTCAACAGGCGAAACCCTTCGTAAATCAGGAACTCGCGTCGATATCGTCGTCGCTGAGATGCCCGGGGACCAGCGCCACGGGGATCGGAAATGTGCCTGCGGTCTTGGCCAGATTCGAAACCAGCGGGCCGGGGCCTTCCTTGCCGGTGCCGGCGGCGAGCACCAAGATGCCGATGTCGGCATCTTCATCGATCAGTTTGACGATTTCCTCGGCGGTGTCGCCCTCGCGGATCACGCGGTCCGGTGTTATGCGCGCGATCTTCTTTGCCCGCGCCGCGAACTTGTCGAGCGCGGCGTTCGCCGCCTCCTGTTGCTCCGCTTTCATAATGTCGGCGACGCCGAGCCATTGCTGATTGCGGTCGCCTGGCTCGATCACGCGCAACATGACAATCTGCGACTTGGTCCGGCCGGCGCGCTTGGCGGCCCAATAGACCGCGCGATCGCATTCCTCAGTGTCGTCAATGACCACAAGGTATTTTCGCTTGTGTCCTTTTTCGTAACTCTGACGCTTGCTGCTCACGGTCGCGATGCTCCCGTTCATATGCGCGGTAATGGACGCACAAGCGGGGCAATGGTGGCACGGCCGCCGCGGCGCCGACAAGGCGGGTGTTCCGCGCTGCAACTAGCGGCGCACGAAACCGACGATATCCTTGACCGCCTTCATGGTTTCGGCGGCGATCGTCTGGGCGCGCTGGGAGCCATCGGCCAGGACCGAGTCGATATAAACCGGATCCTGTACCAGCTTCTTCATCTCGGCGCCGATCGGTCCGAGCTTGGCGACAGCGAGATCGACCAAAGCAGTCTTGAACGTCGAAAATTGTCCGCCGCCGAACTGGCCAAGCACCTCGGTCTTGCTGATCCCTCGCAGCGCCGCATAGATGCCGACCAGGTTGTCGGCCTCAGGACGAGGCGCGAGTCCTTTTTCTTCGCTCGGCAGCGGTTCCGGATCGGTCTTGGCTTTGCGGATTTTTTGCGCGATGGCGTCCGCATCGTCGGTAAGATTGATACGAGAATAGTCCGACGCTTCGGATTTTGACATTTTTTTGGACCCGTCACGCAGCGACATGACGCGTGTTGCGGGGCCCTGAATCAGCGGCTCCGGCTGCGGAAAGAATACGTCGCCATAACCGTGCGCACGGATCGACTCTGCGAAGTCATTATTGAATTTCTGAGCAATATCGCGCGACAGCTCGAGATGCTGTTTTTGATCCTCGCCCACGGGAACGTGCGTCGCCCGATAGGCTAGGATGTCGGCAGCCATCAAGTTCGGATAGACGTAAAGACCGACCGAGGCGTTCTCGCGATCCTTCCCGGCCTTCTCCTTGAACTGGGTCATCCGGTTGAGCCAGCCGATGCGCGCCACGCAGTTGAACACCCACGCCAGCTCGGCGTGCTCCGCAACTTGGCTCTGGTTGAAAATGATGTTCTTCTTCGGTTCGATTCCGCAGGCAAGAAACGCAGCGGTGACTTCGCGCGTGGCGCGCGGCAATTCGCTCGGATCCTGCCATACGGTGATGGCGTGAAGGTCGACCACGCAATAGATGCAGTCGTAACGGCTCTGCAGCGCCACGAATTTGGTGATGGCGCCGAGATAGTTGCCAAGATGCAGGTTGCCGGTCGGCTGCACGCCGGAAAAAACGCGTTCCTTGAACGCCATTGCCAATCCTCAATTGGTTGCGCGGAGCCATGCCACGCCGGAGGCGCGCGGCGCAAGGCCCTTCAGGTTCGGTGACGCACGGCGGCCGCCAGGTCCCTGACCTTGGCGACACCGAGCAATTGCAGCGAGGCGAGATAAATTGCAATTCCGAGCAGGACCAGTGCAATCAGGATGATCAGCTTGATGAGTGAGGTATGCGGCGCCGTTCCAGACAGGTAGGCCACGCACGCAACCGCGGCGGCCATAATTATGGTGGCAAGTCCTATTAACGGCAGCCGACGACGGCCGGCGCTATCGAGCCTCAGCCATCGGCGCCGCTGCAGAATGATGTAAAGCAGCCCGGCGCCGACCCAGGCAGATACGCCGATCGCCGCCGCAACACCGGTATGCCCGAAGCGTGGAAACAGCAGGACGCCGCCGGCAATCGCTGCCGCTAGGCCGACAAGCGCAGTGAACATGGGTGTCCGTGTGTCCTCGTGCGCGAACGACACAGCGCCGAATACTTTTTCCAGCACATGTCCGGGCAGCCCAATGCAAATTGCCATCAAGGCGCCGGCGACTGCCGCCGTGTCCCGCGCGGTGAAGGCTCCGCGTTCGAACAATCCTCCGGCAATCTGGCTAGCCAGCAGCGCGAAACCCGCCGCGGCCGGCAGCGCAAGCCCCATTGCGATCTCATACGCGCGAGATTGTGCCACGGCGAGAGCGCCATCGTCGCCGGCGTGAACGCTGGCCGAAATGCGCGGCACGATCACGGCGGCGACGACGACGGATGCGACCCCAAGGGGCAATTCATAGAGTCGATTGGCGTAATAGAGCCACGACACCGCGGCAGGAGACGCTGACGCAATGGCAGTAGCTGCAATCAATTTGAGCTGGGGAATGCCGGCGGCGATCAGGCCGGGCAACGCACGACCAACAAATAACCTGGTTTGATCCGGCATACGTGCGTACGTGCGCCGCCACTGCCAATTCGCCGCGAGCGCTATGCCGGCGACCGCCAGCTGGAGAAGACCTGCAGCAACCACGGCGATCGCGAGCGCAAAGCTGATCCAGAGCTGTTCGGCCGAATGAGCGACGATCGCCAGGGCGAGCAACAGGACCAGATTGAACAGCACCGTAACAGTGGCGACGGCAAGCACGCGTCCTTGCGCGCTCAACGCGGCGGCGGCCACTGCGACCAGTCCGGCAAAGAGGATATAAGGCGCGACGATCATCAGCAGCAGCACGGCCTGGTCGCGCTGTATTGACGGAAAGCCCGGCGCGATTGCCGCAATGATGAATGGCGCACAGACCGTCGTGATCAGCACAATGATGCCCGTGATCATGCCGACGGTCGCCAACGCGCTAACGGTGAAGCGGTCGGCGTTCGCCGCGCCGTCCTCGCCGCCGCGCAGCTTGACCCAGATTGGCACGAAGGCACTGTTAAGCGCGCCTTCTGACAGCAGGCGGCGAAAGAAATTCACCACCTGCAACACTATGAAGAAGACTTCTGAGAACGGCCCGGCGCCGAGGACGGCGGCGATCCAGGCATCGCGCAGGTAGGCAAGCAGCCGCGACATCAAAGTGCCGCTGCCGACCGTGGTGATATCGCGCGCCAGTGACATGAAATGATTCCCTCGCTGCCACTGTAAGCCCGTGGGCACACGCCCGTCACCCACGCGCTGTGGTCATGCTTGCCGCCGCGCGTTCGCCCGATATAGTGCGCGCGCCATTCAGTGAGGACCAGGTATGACCGCCATCCGCTACGACGTGCTCGGCATCGGCAATGCGATCGTCGATGTGATCGCCCGCGCCGAAGACGATTTCCTCGTGGCGCAGGGGATGCACAAAGGCGCCATGGCGCTGATCGACGAAGCGCGTGCGCAATCGATCTATGCGGCGATGGGACCGGCGGTAGAAAGCTCGGGTGGGTCCGCTGCAAACACCATCGTCGGGGTTGCCAGTTTCGGCGCTCGCGCGGCTTTTGTCGGCAAGGTCAAGGACGACAAGCTCGGCCAGATCTTTGCACACGATATTCGCGCCGCCCGTGTTGCATTTGACACCAAGCCTGCGAGCGGCGGACCTTCGACCGCGCGGTGCTACATCATGGTGACGCCGGATGGCGAGCGCACAATGAACACGTTTCTCGGCGCCGCGCAGGATCTCAAGCCATCCGATATCGATGAAGGGCAGGTGGCAAGCGCCGCGGTCACTTACCTGGAAGGCTATCTGTGGGACCCGCCGCGGGCCAAAGAAGCTTTCGTCAAGGCGGCGGCAATAGCGCACAAGGCGGGACGCCGCGTTGCGTTGACGCTGTCGGATGCCTTCTGTGTCGACCGTTATCGCGGAGAATTCCTGGACCTCATCCGCAAGGGCACGGTCGACATCGTGTTTGCCAATGAACGCGAGCTGCACAGCCTTTACGAAACCGCCGACTTTGACACTGCCGTGAAAGCGTTGCGGGGCGAGGCGAAGCTTGCCGTCATCACGCGCAGCGAGAAGGGCTGCGTGGTCGTCTCCAAAGCTGCCATCGAAACAGTAGCGGCCGAGCCGGTCGAGCAGATAGTCGATGTCACCGGTGCCGGGGATCTTTTCGCAGCCGGTTTTCTGGTCGGTCTGGCGCGCGGCAAGGATCACCACACGGCCGCCCGTCTGGGCGGGCTGGCGGCGGCTGAAGTCATTCAGCACATCGGGGCGCGGCCGGCCGTGTCGCTAAAAGCCTGGGCAGCGGACAGCGGCCTCCAGGTATAGAGAGACCGTCTCTATCCAATAGCGAGATCGGCGGCGGCCGATTGGTAACCAATTGGTAACCGAACATAGTTACCGATTGGTGAACAGCCAATCGGGGACGTAGCCATGGCCAAGCGCAAAACAAATGAAAATGCCGGTGAAGCGGTGGCAAAACCGGATATCCCCCCGGAGCAGGCGCCGGCGGAAACTGAATTGCCGTTCTTTCAATCGCCGCCGGTTTCACCCGCCAAATCGGAGACCGACGCCAAGCCGGACGTTGCCGAGACAACCGCAGTGTCGCCGCCAGCAGATCCTGAGCCAAATCCGGAGCCGTCAACCACACCGGAAACAATTGCGACGACAGCGGCAAGCTCTGCGGGCTTTATCCTGCGGCCACGTCACAAACGTCATGCCTTGCTCGCGGCGTCGGTGGCGGTTGCCGCCGCCTTCGGCGCTATCGTCGGCGCAACTGCAACTGCAAGCTTCGTGAAGCGCGCACCCATCGACGTGGCTGTCGAAGAAAACAGGGCAACGCAGCAATCGCTCGCTCGCCTGGCCAGGGAAGTTGCCGGCCTTAAAGTCGGTCTCGAAGCCGCCAATAAGGCGGCGTACGCCCAATTTGCGAAAATTACCGAGCGTCTCGGCCGCGAAGCCGCCAATACGACCGGTTCAGTTACGCCGCCTCAATCACAATCGGCATCGGCAGAGCGGCAGCTCGCCATGCCGTTGCCGGCGCCCCGTCCGACGACTGCGGCCGCTGCGTCCCCACCGCCGCATCGCCTGTCGATCGTATCGGATTGGTCGATCCGTGAGACGCGCGATGGCTACGTCTACGTGCAGGGTCTCGGCCGCAACGTCTATCAGGTCGTGCCCGGCGCGCCGTTGCCGGGGTTAGGTCCGGTCGAAAAGATCAAACGGCAGGATGGACACTGGATGGTGGTGACGCCGAAAGGCATCATCGTGTCGATGCGCGATCGCCGCTATTTCGAGCAATTCTGAACGTCGCGCAACTCGGACGAAATCAGCGGCGCCTGCGGGGCGCCGCTCTTCATTTGCGCGTGAGGCCGTAGCGATTGCTGTAAAACCGTGCCAGATTTCCCGCACGCTCCAGCAGCGCGGGATCAAGTCATGCACAAGGCTTCCATAAGATTGTTCGCGGCGGCGGTGTGGACTTTTGCTGCCGTCGGGTACGCCGCGCCACAAGGCGCCGCACCGCCCGCGCCCAAGCCGGAGATGACCGAAAGCTGTCCGGGGCTGGTTGCAAACCGCCCGCCCTTTGCCCAACCCGTCGCTCTGCGGCTTGCCGCACTCGAACAGGATCAGGTGCGCCTGACCTATGTCGGGCATTCCACCTTCCTGATGGAAAGCCCGCAGCTGGTACGGATCGCCACCGACTACAACGACTATGTCAGGCCGCCTGTGTTGCCGGACATTGCAACGATGAACCACGCGCACTCGACGCACTACACGCTGTCGCCTGACGCGGGCATCAAATATGTGCTGCACGGCTGGGCCGACGATCAGAAGCCGGCCCGGGTCGACCTGCAATACAAGGACGTGCGCGTGCGCAACGTTCCGACCAATATCAGGTCATTCGATGGCGGCACTGAGCGGCACGGCAACTCGATCTTTGTGTTCGAGGTGGCGAAGCTGTGCATCGCGCATCTCGGCCATTTGCATCACACGCTGACCCAGCAACAGCTCAACGAGATCGGCCGCGTCGATGTAGTGCTCGTGCCAGTGGACGGTTCCTACACGCTCGATCTCGACGGCATGGTCGAGGTCCTGCACGCGCTCAAGGCGCCGCTGATGATTCCCATGCACTATTTCAGCGCTTACACGCTCGATCGTTTTTTGCAGCGCGTGCGCCAGGAGTGGGATGTGGAAGTGGCGGAAGTACCCTCATTGGTGGTGTCGAAGACGAATCTCCCGCCAAAACCAAAAGTCCTGGTGCTGCCCGGGCATTAACCCCGGCAATTAACTGCGGCAATTAACTGCCTCAACAATTGCAATGCGCGTGGCGCTTGCACGCGCCAAATTGCGGCCTTTATTCCCCATTTATCAACAGGGCCGGTTGACCTGGCGGAACCAATGTTTACTTGTCGCGTTCTTGGATGCGGATTTTTGAGGGATTTTGAGGGAAATTAATGGTTCAGACCTGGAGCAGTTGGAAGCGATTTCCGGACGCACAAAGCGGCGAACACGTCGAAGCGCCGATCGGCCCCGGAGTTTATGAGGTCCGCCACACGATGACGGGCCGCGTCATTGCGTTCGGACACTCGGGCAACGTTGCCAATTCGCTGGCGGATTTGAAGTTGAATGGCGGCGTGAGTTCGTTTGCCAGACTTTTCCGCAAGCCGCCACTGGTGTCGCGCGTCTCCGATCTCGAATATCGCACCTGCGCGGCGACCAGCCGGTCCGAAGCCAAGACCACTGCACAGCGGCTGATGGGCTTGCGGCAAACCGCCTGGCGCCGGCGCATGGACGCGGGCTGGGCCACCCGCCTCTAGAACTGAAATCGCGCGTATCCTTTGTATTGCGGCCGGCCTTGTGCCGGCCGCTCCGTTTTTCGCGAGCTTTGCCCGCGGCTTCCGGTCGGTTGCGGACTTCGTATAGAGTTAGCCATCGCACAGAGGGGCCGTCCGCCAATGTTGAGTGCAAAGCAAAACGATCTCATCACCCGCACAGGAGCCGGCACGCCGGCGGGAAGCCTGATGCGGCGATACTGGCAGCCGGCTGCGCTGGTCGACGAATTGTCCGGTAACCGGCCGGTCAAGGCCATCCGGCTGTTCGGTGAAGACCTGGTGATCTTCAAGGATACCCAGGGCCGCTATGGCCTGATCGGCCGCCGCTGCCCGCATCGCGGTACCGATCTTTCCTATGGGCGGCTAGAAAGCGGGGGCCTGCGCTGCGCCTTCCATGGCTGGCTGTTCGACGTGCACGGCAAATGTCTGGAGACACCGGCCGAACCGCCTGACAGCAATCTGTGCGCCAATATTCGCCAGAAATCGTATCCGGTGATGGAAAAGAGCGGCATCCTGTTTGCCTATCTCGGACCCGGCGAGCCGCCGGCCTTTCCGCATTTCGACTGCTTCGTCGCCCCCGACAGCCACACCTTCGCGTTTAAAGGGATGATCGACTGCAACTGGTTGCAGTCGCTCGAGGTGGGCATTGACCCCGTGCATACCTCATTCCTGCACCGGTTCTTCCATGACGAGGATCCAAGTCAGGCTTACGGAAAATTGTTTCGCGACACCTCGCGCGATTCCGACATGCCGATGTCGCGTATCATGCGGGAATTCACCCGGCCGCGCATCGAAGTCGAGCCGACGGAATTTGGTTTCCGGCTCGTGACTCTGCGGCAGATCAACGAGAAGAGCACGCACGTCCGCGTCACCAATCTGATGTTTCCCAATGCCTTCGTCATTCCGATGAGCCGCGAGATGACAATCACGCAATGGCACGTGCCGATCGATGACGAGAAGCATTATTGGTACGCAATCTTCACCAGCTTCGGCGCGCCGGTCGACAAAGAGGAAATGCGGCGTCAGCGCTTGGCGCTTTATCAGTTGCCCGATTACATCCCGAACAAAAACAAGGGCAACGACTACGGTTTCGATGCGCACGAGCAGGAGCACGAGACCTATACGGGCATGGGCGCCGACATCAACGTGCACGACCAATGGGCCTGCGAGTCGATGGGCGCCATCCAAGACCGTACGACCGAACATCTCGGCACTTCCGATAAGGCGATCGCGGCCTATCGCCGACTGCTGCGCCAGGCCATCGAGCAGTCGGACAATGGCGAAAAACCGATCATGGTGCTCGACCCACGCCAGGCCGCCGGGATCACAGGACCTGCGGCGATCGACGGCATCGGACCCACCGACGGCTGGCAGGGTTATTGGCAAAAGAGCGAAGCGAGCAAGCGTCAGGCCGCGAGCTGGGCCAACAGGCACTAGGCTCTGATGCCGCCGCGTCCGCGTAACCCTGCCGGCTTCGTCGCGCGCCACGGCCTGTGGAACGGGGCTCAGACAAAGGCCGCCGTTCAGGTCGAGCGCATCATCAAGAAAGAAAAGCTGGAGGTCGTCCGCTTCTCTTTCGCCGACCAGCACGGTGTCCTTCGCGGCAAGACTTTGGTCGCATCGGATGCGGCGGGCGCGATGCGCAACGGCGTCACCATGACCACGACGCTGCTCGCAAAAGACTCTGCACACCGCACCGTCTACCCGGTATTCACGCCCGGCGGTGGTTTCGCAATGGAGGAAATGCAGGGCGGCAGCGACTTCGTAATGGTCGCGGATCCCACGACCTTTCGAATCCTGCCGTGGGCAAACAAAACTGGCTGGATGCTGTGCGATATCTATTTCGGCAACGGCAAGCCGGTGCCCTATTCGACGCGCGCGCGATGCCGCGACGCGCTGGCGACGCTCGCCAAGGCCGGCTTTGATTTTCTCGCCGGGCTCGAGGTCGAATTCCATCTGTTCAAGATTGAAAATCCCCGGCTGGCGCCCGCTGACGCTACCTGGCCGCCGGAAGCGCCCGAGGTAAGCCTGCTGACGCAAGGCTACCAATACCTGACCGAATCACGCTTCGACATGTTTGAGCCGGCGATCGAGATTCTCCGCCAGGGCATTGAGCGCCTCGGCCTGCCACTACGCTCGGTGGAAGTCGAACTCGGCCCCAGCCAGTGCGAGTTTACCTTCAGGCCAGAACAGGGTCTCGCCAGCGCCGACACCATGGTGCTTTTCCGCGCGGCGGTGAAACAGATCGCACGCCGGCATGGATTGCTCGCCAGCTTCATGTGCCGGCCGGCGCTGCCGAACGTGATGTCGAGCGGATGGCATCTGCATCAGTCGCTGATCGAATCGAGAACCAGGCGCAACGCTTTCGCCTTCGATCATCCGGACGGGCTTTCAACCGTGGGAAAATACTATCTGGGCGGGCTGCTGGCGCATGCGCGGGCGGCAGCCGTGTTCACCACGCCGACCATCAACGGCTACAAACGCTACCGGCCTTATTCGCTCGCGCCCGACCGCGCGATCTGGGCGCGCGATAACCGTGGCGTGATGGTCCGCATTCTCGGCCAACCGGGCGAGACCTCAACCCATCTGGAAAACCGCGGCGGCGAACCGGCGGCCAATCCGTACCTCTACGTGGCGTCGCAGATCTATTCCGGGCTCGATGGAATTGCACGGCGGCTCGATCCCGGGCCGTCGGCGGATACGCCTTACGAAGCCGTCGCTGCCCTGTTGCCGAAGAATCTGGGCGAAGCTTTAACCGCACTGCGGACCGACGAGGTTCTTCGCGCCGGCTTCGGTGCGGGCTTTGTCGACTACTACACCCATATCAAGGCAGCCGAGCTCGAGCGTTTCCAGAACGAATCGGGTGATCAGCCCGAGGTCACGCCCTGGGAGCAGAAAGAGTACTTCGATCTGTTCTGAAAGCTAGTAGTCGAGCCGCGGAGCGCGCTCGCGCGACCTGGTGGCCAGGCATGCACCGACGGTGCCGACCATGCCGAGGATCGACAAAAAGAGCCTGGTCTTTTCCGGCACGTCGGGACCAAAGGACATCATGTAGCCGACGATCACCGGATCGGTGGCGATCACGTCGCCCGCGATCCAGCCCAGCAAGGCCGCGCCGGCCCAGATGATCAGCGGGAAATGGTTGAGCAACGCCATGATGATGTTGGCGCCGGCCACGATCGCCGGAATGCTGACACCCAACCCGAATATGAGCAAAGCCAGGCTGCCGTCGGCGACGGCGGCCACCGCAATGACATTGTCGAGACTCATGACGACGTCGGCAACGGCGATCAGCTTTACGGCGTGCCAGAGACTTTCCGACGAACTATGCCCGTTGCTCTCTTCGTCGGGCGCCAGCAACTTGACGGCGATCCAGAAAAGCGCCGCGCCGCCCACGATCTTGACGTAGGGGAGCAGCATCAGAGTCGAGACCACCGCCGCAAAGATCAGGCGCAGCAACAGTGCAACGCCGGTGCCGAGAAACATTCCGGCCACCCGTTGCTTTTGCGGCAGGTTGCGGCAGGCGAGTGCAATGACGATTGTGTTGTCGCCGGAAAGCAGCACATTGATCCAGATGATCTGTACGACCGAGAACCAGAACTGGGGCGTCATGTTGACGCCGATATCGTTCAAGGCCTCGGTCATTCTCGATTCCTTTGCGCTTTGCTCAAGCGGCGTTTTCGTTGCGTGGACGGTCGGCTCGAGTCCGCAGACGGAGACCGTGCCGGGCACGCCACGCAGGATCGAGCGTTTGCCGCCACGACGTGTAGAGAAGGCTGGCGAGCCCGAGAGCGCCGATAATCAGCAACGACCACTGCAAGGTTTCAGATCGTGCCGCATCGATGCGCAGATGTTCGAGCAGCGTCAGATAGGGAAGCGCCCACAGCGCGACGAGTCCGGCCCAGTTGAAGAGAACTGAGCTCAGCGAAACTCGCGCGTGTCCTGGTCCACCGCCGCGCTGCCAATCGGGAACGTGCCGGCTGTGCGGCTCGCGGGCGACGGAATTCCTAGCGTGGGAATTCTCCGGGCGACTCCGCGCATGCACGCGTATCGGGTGTCGGTTCGGCATGGCTATGGTCCGCGCAGGCCCGATAATCCGGGCTTTCTTTGCGCGAGATTAGGATTGCCGAACCCGGCTACAATTCAGGATGAATACCCGGGGCCATACACTTGGGTATTTTCACCTGGGTATTAATATCCGGGGTGCCGCTGCGCGGAAGGTTTAGACTGATGACGAGCGAAATCCAGGCAGAACGATTGCGAGCAATGGCCTTTCCGCGGGTGTTCGACGCGCACAAGATGGTCGTTGGAATTGTCTACCTCGCCGCTTACGCGTTGCTCGATTGGATCAGCTACATCGAGCCTTACGCGCAACTCGGAATCACGCCCTGGAATCCCGGCACCGGCCTGAGCTTTGTCCTGCTCCTGCTCTTTGGCCTACGGATGATTCCGTTTTTGCTCGTCAGTCCTCTGCTTGCGGATTATCTCAATCAGCAATTCGCCATGCCGTGGCATGTCGAGATTCTGGCTTCCATGCTCGTCGGCGGCGGTTATTCGATCGCGTTGACATACTTGTTGCGTCCGAGTCTGCGTTTCGATCCGACTCTCGGCTCGATGCGCGATCTCGTTTTGCTGATGCTGGTCGCAGTCGTGAGTGCAGCCTTTGTTGCGGTCGGCTATGTCAGCCTGGCGATCATCGCGGGGTTGTTGCCGACGGCTGACTTCGCAGCGGCGGCGCTGCGCTACTGGGTCGGCGACGTAATCGGCATCACCGTAATAACGCCGTTCGCGCTTTTTGCACTGACTCGCCGGCGTATTCTGCCGATGACGACGGAAACCTTGCTGCAGTTTGTTGCGATCGCCCTGGCGCTCGCCGTCGTATTCGGATTGACCCAGGAACAGCAATTCCAGCTGTTCTATGTTCTCTTTCTACCGATCATCTGGCTTGCCGTACGCACCGGTTCGGAAGGTGTTAGTGTCGGGATTCTGGTGACGCAGCTCGGGCTCATCCTCGGCATCCAACTTTTTCCGGCGGGCACGTTCAATGTGACGGCCTTTCAGGCTCTCATGCTCGTCTTGGCGATGACAGGCCTGGTTGCCGGTGATCTGGTTACAGAGCGGTGGCGTACGGAAGCGCAGTTGCGTTTGCAGCAGGATTCGCTCTCGCGAATGGCGAGGCTCGGCAGCATGGGCGAACTTGCCGCAGCGGTGGCGCATGAGCTCAACCAGCCCCTTATGGCGGCCGGCACCTATACCCGGCTTCTGAACGACGCGATGACGTCTGGCCAAACCGATGTTGCCGTGGTGGCCGAGACGGCAAAGAAAGCGGTCGCGCAGGTCGAACGCGCAGCCGAGGTGGTCCGCCACCTGCGCGCCCTGGTTCGGCTCGATCGCAGCAACCGCGCCCCCTGCAGATTCGAGCGGATCGTCGAGGAGACGATCGAACTGTGTCAGCCCGATCTTGACCGCGCTCATGTCACGGTTCGCTCCGATATCGCCTCTGATTTTCCTGCCGTCATGGTCGACTTGCTGCAGATCGAGCAAGTCCTGATCAATCTGATGCGCAATGCGATCGAGGCGATCAGCGACAGTGGGAGCATGCGTGGGATTGTCCATATCGGAGCCAGGGTATTTGACGACGAATTTGTAGAAGTGCGAGTCGTGGACAGCGGGCCAGGCTTTCCGCCCGCTCTCCTTGAAAATGCGTTTTTGCCGCTTTCGTCGCACAAGGCCGAAGGCCTGGGCATTGGATTGCCACTTTGCCGATCAATCGTTGAAGCGCATGGCGGCCAGCTCTGGCTGGACGACAATCCGAAAGGTGCGGCCGTGTGCTTTACGCTTCCCATTGCAAAGACCGAGCGGCCGTGACTGGCTCAATCCACATCGCCGTAATCGACGACGACGAGGCCGTGCTCGACTCGCTTCGTCTCTATTTCGCCCGCCAGAACATCAAGACCGCGTGTTTTGCCTCGGCGAATGATTTTCTGGCCGCGATCGATAGCGGGCAGCGGTTCGACAGCATCGTTTCGGATGTACGGATGCCCGGAATGTCCGGTCTCGAGCTGGTGCACGGCGTGAAGGGCAAGGGATTGGCAGCGCCTGTTATCCTGATCACCGGGCACGGCGACGTCGACATGGCTGTCGCCGCCATGAAAGTCGGCGCATTCGATTTCATCGAGAAGCCATTCGACGAGGCCCGCTTGCTGGCCAGCATCCACAACGCGATCGAGCAGAAACAGTTGCCTGAAATCGATGCGGCCGAGCTGGAAAAGCTGCAATCCCGCTTCGATGCGCTATCCGCCCGGCAACGGCAGGTGATGGAGCTTGCTGTAGCCGGCTTGTCGAATAAAGAAATCGGGTCAAAACTGAAAATTAGTCCGAAGACCGTGGAAAATCATCGTGCCTGGGTGATGGAGCGGATCGGCGCCCGCAATATCGCCGAATTGGTGCGGGTTGCAATGAAAATTCAGGGGCGGCGCATTTGAGTAAATAAGAAGAGGAACGATGCCTTACGCGCTGACACCCGACAAAGTGAAGCTTTATTACGAAGAAGTGGGGCAGGGCACTCCGATCCTTTTCTTGCACGAGTTCGCAGGCGACCACCGCAGCTGGGAGGCGCAGCTGCGTGCATTCGGTAAGCGTTATCGCTGCATCGCCTACGCTGCCCGCGGCTACAAGCCTTCCGATGTTCCGGACGATCCGAACGCATACAGCTATCGCCATGTTGTGCGCGATGCGATTGCAGTGCTCGATTACCTGAAGATTGCGCAGGCGCATCTCATCGGCCTGTCGATGGGCGGATATACCGTGCTGCAGGTTGCGCTCAATCACGCGAGCCGTGTCCGCTCCATGGTGCTCGCCGGCACCGGCTCAGGCGGCGAGCGCTGGTATACCGAGGAATTCCACAAGCGGTCGCGTGACCTTGCCACCCAGTTCGAACGCGAGGGCTCGGCCGCGGTTGCGCAGACCTATGGCCGCGGACCAAGCCGGATTCCGTTCGAGCTGAAAGATGCACGCGGCTTTGCCGAGTTCGTCAGTCAGCTCGCCGAGCACGACGCGAAAGGTTCGGCGCACATGTCGCGCGGCTTCCAGGGCGCGCGTCCGTCGCTCTACGATTTCGAGAACGACATCCGCAAGCTGTCGACTCCGGCATTAATCGTGGTCGGCGACGAGGACGAGCGCTGCATCGAACCGGCGCTCTATCTGAAAACTTGGCTTTCCGCCTCAGGCCTCGTCGTGCTGCCGAAAACCGGCCACGCGGTGAACCTGGAAGAGCCGGATCTTTTCAATCAGTTAGTCGGCGATTTCCTCTTCCGCGTCGATGCGGGCATTTGGCTACCGCGCGATCCGCGCACGCGTTCGCCCGAGCGTCCGCGCTCGTGACCCGACGGATGGAACTCGACCGCGGTCCTGCTCATTTTATTAGGGCTCGATCCTGCGGAGGAGGCGCCGATGCTGAAATGGGCCATTGTTTTCCTAATCATCGCCGTGGTTGCCGGTATTTTCGGCTTTACCGACGTGGAAGCGGCGTCCGCAACCATCGCGCAGTGGCTGTTCGGCATTTTCCTGGTGCTGTTCCTTGGCGCGTTGATCATCGGACTGACCATAGGAGCCAAGCTTACATCGTAGTGGGTAAGCAGGTTACGCCTGCAAATCCGGTGATTTCCGGATATTCGGATAAATTTAACCGCTTTGGGAAATTTCGGTTACCGGGAAAAAAGCCCTTTGGTTTTGACGGGTATAGTTCCGAAATTCCTTGGGGAGTGGCTTATGCGGATCATCCACGCAACTCTGGTGCTGGGCCTTTTGACTCTGATGAGCGGCTTCTCGCAAGCCGCCGATCTCTATAGTGAGCGCGGCCCGGCGGTTGCGCGCATCGCGGCGCCTTATGACGTGCGGATCCGCATTGTCGAGCAGGTACCCTATTGCGGCGATTGCCAGGCCCCCCTCGGCCGCGTCCATTCCTCCACAGTGCACCTTCGCTATGTCGGCTGGCCGGCATGGGAGCGCGGCTGCCTCTACGGCAACTGCTACGGCCCCTACTACACGGTCGACAGCTGCTATTTTAAGGATGCACCCGTGCGCAACGCCCGTGGCCGCTGGATCCACGGCATCAGGGAATTCTGCGATTAAACTTTATTGTGTGGCGTGGTGGTCGCTAGACGTCGACGCTGGCAGCCAAGGCATTTTGCTCGATGAAGAGCCGGCGCGGCTCGACCAGTTCACCCATCAATTCGGTGAAGATGTTGTCGGCATCCTCGCCTTCCCTGACCTGCAGCAAGGAGCGCGCGTTCACGTCGAGCGTGGTTTCCCACAGCTGCCCGGGATTCATTTCGCCGAGGCCCTTGTAGCGCTGCATTGTTACGCCCTTGCGCCCTGCGCCGGTAACAGCCTCAAACAAGCCGACCGGTCCGTGAATCGCCCAGGTTTCGTCCTTGCGGCGCAGTGAGCCGGGTTTTTCGTAGATCTTCTGCAGAGACCCCGCGTATTCGTCGAGCTTACGGGCGTCCGCCGAGCCGAGCAGAGCATGATCGATGATGGATACGGTCTTCACGCCACGCAGAGTGCGGGTAAAGGTGAAGCCGGCTTCTTCGCTGAACTCGCCTTCCCAACCCCGTTCGGTTTCCTCGGACAGTGCATTAAGGCGTTTGGCGATATACGGCGCTGCGGCTTTGGCCTTCTTCGGATCGCCGAAAATATCGGAATTGAGCACGCCAAGAATATCCGCCTGCTCAACGACCTGACGATTGTAACGGCTGTGCAGCCCGTTAAGAAGATTGCGGATGGCGCGCGCCTGGTCGACTATTTTGCGCAGATCCTCGCCGGCCCGTTCTTCGCCTGAGGCAAGACGCAGCACAGCCTCTTCGACGCCGGTCGCGATCAAATAGTCTTCGAGCGCGCGCTCATCTTTCAAATATTGCTCGGATTTTCCCCGTGAGACTTTATACAGCGGCGGCTGCGCGATGAAGATGTGGCCGCGCTTGATCAGTTCTTCCATCTGCCGGAAGAAAAACGTCAGCAGCAGCGTGCGAATGTGTGAGCCGTCGACATCCGCGTCGGTCATGATGATGATCTTGTGGTAGCGCAATTTGTCCGGGTTGAACTCGTCGCGCCCGATGCCGGTGCCCAGCGCCGTGATCAGCGTGCCGATCTCCTGACTCGACAGCATCTTGTCGAAGCGCGCGCGCTCCACGTTCAGGATCTTGCCGCGCAACGGCAGCACGGCCTGGAATTCGCGGTTGCGGCCCTGCTTGGCGGAACCGCCGGCGCTGTCGCCCTCGACGATGAATAGTTCAGACTTGGCGGGATCGCGCTCCTGGCAGTCGGCAAGCTTGCCTGGCAGCGACGAGACGTCGAGCGCGCCTTTGCGCCGGGTCAACTCGCGCGCCTTGCGCGCGGCCTCGCGGGCCGCAGCGGCCTCCACCACCTTGCCGACGATGACTTTCGCTTCCTGCGGATGAATTTCGAACCAGTCCTGCAAAGCCTGGTTGATGACGCCCTCGACGACCGGGCGCACTTCCGAGGACACAAGCTTGTCCTTGGTCTGCGAGGAGAATTT
>Ga0187779_10001110_pt1 | contig 16974 bp, 15 predicted proteins | sample 1015_Q2_SP10_10__FD_132435 | JGI IMG/M metagenome (GOLD analysis project Ga0187779, IMG submission 132435) | Tropical peat soil microbial communities from peatlands in Department of Meta, Colombia - 1015_Q2_SP10_10_MG | ecosystem: Environmental > Terrestrial > Soil > Wetlands > Peat | place... | reverse complement strand
TGAAATCGACGACCGGATAACCCGCGATCGGCCCGCGCGCGGCCGCTTCCTGAACGCCCCGCTCGACGGCCGGGATGTACTGCCGCGGAATCACCCCACCGACGATCTCATCGGCGAACTGAAATCCCGACCCGCGCGGGAGCGGTGCGATCCGAATCCAGCAGTCGCCGTACTGTCCGCGGCCGCCGCTCTGTTTCTTGTGCTTGCCTTGCCCCTCGGCCTTGCCCTTGAAGGTCTCCCGGTAGGGAATCTTCGGCTTCGTGATCTGCGCGTGCACGCCGAACTTCCGCGCGAGCCGTCCCACGATGATCTCGAGGTGACGCTCTCCCAAGCCGCGGATGAGCGTCTGCCCCAGCTCGGCGTTGTACTCGTGCTGGAAGGTGGGATCTTCCTCGTGCAGCTTGTGCAGGCCGTTGGAAAGCTTCTCTTCTTCGCCCCGCTGCTTGACCTCGATCGCCTCCGTGAGGATCGGCTCGGGGAACGGGATCTTCGGAAGCACCACCGCCAGATCTTTCGTGGACAGCGTGTCGTTCGTGTGGGTGTCCCGAAGCTTCGCGACGACCCCGATGTCACCAGCGTGCAGCTCGGCGGTCTCGATCCGGTCTTTGCCGACCGCGACGCAGAGGTGGTTCAACTTCTCCGTCGCCTCGCGCGGGGCGTTGTACACGTCCTGTCCGTTTTTCACCGTCCCGGAGTCCACGCGGAAGAAGGTGACGTCGCCCACGTGGGGCTCGGAGATCGTCTTGAACACCTGGGCCACGAACGGGCCCGCGTCGTCCGCCTTCACGGTCACCCGCTCCGCGCTTCCCCAGCGATGCCCTTCGACCGCCGGCCGCTCGGCCGGATTCGGCAGCAGCTCCACGATCTTCGAGAGGAGCGCGCGCGTGCCGTACGTCAGCTCCGCCGCGCCGCAGAACATGGGATACAGCTCGCCGCGGGCCATGCCCGCCTTCATCGCCGCCAGTGCTTCGTCGCGGCCGATCTCCTCGCCGCCCAGGTAGCGCTCGAGCAGCGCGTCGTCGGTTTCGGCGATGCGCTCGAGCAGCTCCCTCGAATAGCGGTCGAAACGCTCGGCGTGCTCGGCCGGGACGTCCACCTCTTCGTACTCGCCCGCCTTCGTCCCCTTCTTGTAGCGGTGGCACTTCTTGGAGAAGAGGTTGATCACGCCCTGGAAGTCGGCGCCCTCGCCGACCGGGATCTCGACCGGGATCACCTTCGGCGTCAGCGCCTCCTTGATCTGTCCGTAGACGCGCTCGAAGTTGGCGTGCTCCTTGTCCATCAACGACACGAAGAACATCCGCGGCAGGCTGCGCCGCTCGCAGTAGTCCCAAACCTTCTCTGTCCCGACCTCGACGCCGCCCGTGCTCGACACCACGACGACCGCGCCGTCGGCGGCATACACGCCCGCCAGCGCGTCGCCCGTGAAGTCGAGATAGCCCGGGGTGTCGATCAGGTTGATCTTCGTGTCCATCCACTCGGCCACGCCGACGGCCAGATTGATGGAGTACTTCCGCTCGATTTCGTCTGGGGTGTAGTCGGTGAGGGCTGTGCCGTCCTTCACTAGACCGTGGCGCTTGCTGGTCCCGGCCACGAACGCAAGGGCGTCGACCAGGGAGGTCTTGCCGCTCGCGCCGTGGCCGACGACCGCCACGTTGCGAATCTCCGCTGTCTTGTAGGTGCGCATACGCGCCGCCTCCTCCGCGAGAGGTCAGGGGAGAATATGAGGCGTAAAACGGGTGTGGCTAGGCTCCCTCCCCGGGGTGCGGGATGTGCGGAACACGCGTCGTGGCCAAGCCGCAGAGCAGCATGACCGCGCCCGCGGTCAGGAACGCCGCAGTGTGCGACGCATCGTACACTTCGCCGATGGCAATCGGGCCGAGTAGCCGGCCCAGGGCGCTCAGCGCCTGCGCGGCGCCGAGCACGGTACCCTGCTCGGTGGGGTCGGCGAAGATCGAAACGAGGCCGGATGCCGCGGGACCGAAGATGCTGTTCGCGAACGCCAGCACGACCGTCCAACCGTAGAGGACCGGCGTCGTCCCGATCCACGGGATGACGCCGATGCCGAGCGCCATCCCGAACCCGCCAGCGATGAGGAGCGCGCGGTCGCCGGTTCGGGCCGCGAGCTTGCCGAAGAGATAGCCCTGGACGAGAGCGGCCGTCGCCCCGATGACGGTGAAGAGCCAGCCCAGCTGCTGCTCGTGCCATCCGAACACGACGCCGGCCCAGAGCGGCAGCGCCACCGAATAGCCCGCGAACGCAAACGGGGCGATGGCCCACGCGATCATCAGGGGCCCGAGCCGGGGATTGCGGAGCGCGTCGCCGATGTGGGAAAAATCCCAGGTCTCGCGGACGGTGCGGTGCTCCTCGCGCAACGACTCGGGCAGGATGATGTACGCTGACACAAAGTTGATGAGTGACAGGGCCGCGGCGACGAGGCCGGGCGCGGCGGGTCCGAGGTAGTGCGATGAGAGCCCGCCGATCGCCGGCCCGATGATGAATCCGAGCCCGAACGCCGCGCCGATCACGCCCATCCCGCGGGAGCGCTCCGCCGGCGTGGTGATGTCCGCGATGTAGGCCTGCGCCGCCGAGATGTTGCCGCCCGCGAACCCGGAGACGACGCGCGCGATGAAGAGCACGACGTACGAATGCGCGGCGGCGAAGAGCGTATAGCCGAGCGCGTTGCAGATCATCGTGGCGAGGAGGATCGGCCGGCGGCCCACGCGGTCCGAGGTGCGTCCGAGCAACGCCGTTGCGAGGAACTGCATCAGCGAATAGACGCCCATCAGAGCGCCAAGCCCGAACCCGCCGGCGCCGAGGCGCCCGGCGTAGTACGGGAGAATCGGGATGATGATCCCGAATCCGATGAGATCGATGAGAACCGTGAGGAAGATGACGCCGAGGCGCGACCGGGTGGCTGGCATGAGGGGCTGGAATCTACACGCGCCCTGGCCGACACGCGCGCCCGGTGATGGGCGTCACATGCGCCCGCGGCCGCGACTTAACGATCCCTTCGCGCGCCGGGTCAGACGGGGTGAACTCAAACAGGAGAGCACCATGAGACGCACACTCGTTCTCTTCTTCGCCCTCGTCTTCGGCGCCGCCGTTCCAGCCGTACTCAGCGCCCAGCCCGCGATCGGCGAGCGTGACATCCGGCACGACCGCCGCGACATCCGGCGCGACGTGAGAGACCTCCGGGTCGATCGGCGCGATCTTCGTCGGGACGTGCGGCACGGCGATTACCGCGACGCCTGGCTCGACCGTCGCGATCTGCGGCACGATCGCTACGATCTGCGTTGCGACCGCCGCGACCTCCGCTGGGATCGTTAGCCCAGACAAGCGCGGGCTTCTTGGGGCCGGGCGTCACTGCCCGGCCCCGTTCGTTTGGTTGCGGGTTACCTTAAACGCATGCGGATCCCGCGTCCTCGCCCTGACGAGTATGTCCCCTACTTCGGCACCTACATCAGCAAGGTGCCCGAAGGCGACGTGCTCGAGCTACTCGGGGCGCAAGGCGCCGAGACTCAGCGGCTCCTGCGCGGCCTCACGCCGACGCAAGCCATGCATCGGTACGCGCCTGGGAAGTGGAGCATCAAAGAGGTCGTGGGCCACGTCGCGGACGCCGAGCGCGTGTTCAGCTATCGCGCACTCCGGTTCGCCCGCGGTGACGATACCCCCCTCACGTCATTCGACGAGAACAAGTGGATGCCGTTCTGCGGCTTCGACGCGCGGTCCCTGAGTGATCTCGCGGACGAGCTGGAATCGGTTCGGCGGGCGACGCTCTCTCTGTTCCGGACTTTCGATGCGACCGCGCTCGAGCGTCGCGGGGTGGCGAGCGGAAACGGCGTGTCCGTTCGGGCACTGGCCTACATCATCGCCGGCCACGAGCGCCACCATGTGGGGATCCTGCGGGAGCGGTACCTGTCTCAGCAGGCCTAGAAGCGGGAGTCGTAGTAGCGCCCCGTCAGAATTTCAGCCGCCCCGTGCCAGCCTCACCGCCACGATCACGAGCAAGATTCCGAGAACAACATTCACCCGCGCGACCCACGCCGACGTGGCGGCGAGTCGGCGCGCCTCCGGCGTCCCGGGCTGCACGCGCGATGCCATCGGGCCCGCCACGAAATCGTGTGTGATCGAGAGGACCAGCATGCAGACCACGCAGGCGAGTTTCGCCGCCAGAGCGTGGCCATACGCGGTGCCCCAGAACGTTCCGTCCGTGAGCGCCGGCGTCAGGAGCCCCCGCAGCGCGAGGTTCGCGACGCCCGTCACGAGGAGCACCCCGATCGCCACCCATGCGAACCCTCGAAACCTGCGGCCCAGCGTTCGGAACAGCTGAGCGCGCAGCGCGGGAGGGTCGACGGTCCGCACCACGGGGGCGCCGACTACTGCGAAAAAGAAGATCCCGCCAAGCCAGAAGATCGCGGCGAAGACGTGTAGCGTGACGTTGGCGTAGTACATGGCCGGAATGGTATCCTATGAAGAAGGAGACTGTCGAGCCACACCATGCCGCCGGTCACGCGCTGGCACGTGAAGCTGTCGCTCCTCTACCTCGTCGTCGCGCTCGGACTCGGAATCGTCCAGGCTCCCGACGGAAGCGGAGGCGTCTTGTTCGCGCCCTACGTGCACCTGCTCGCCGTCGGCTGGATCACGCAGATGATCTTCGGCGTCGCCTACTGGATGTTTCCGCGGTTCTCGAAGGAGCGCCCCCGCGGCAGCAACGAGCTCGCGATCGCCGCCTGCATCCTCTTGAATCTGGGCCTCATCCTGCGCGCCGTGGCGGAGCCGCTCCACGCTCGTCACGCGACGCCTCCGCTCGGCGCCCTGCTCGCAATCTCCGCGGTCGCGCAATGGCTCGCGGGAATGGCGTTCGTCATCAATACCTGGCCGCGCGTCAAGGAACGCTGAGTGCCCCGCGTCTCGCTCTGGTTCCTGCGCTCTTCCCTCGTCTATCTCGCGCTCGGGTTCACGCTCGGTGCCCTGCTCTTGTGGGACAAAGGGCTGCCGCTGGGGCCGGCCGTCTGGGTGCTGCGACCCCTGCACGTGGAGGTCGCGCTCGTCGGCTGGGTATTGCAACTCGTGATGGGCACCGCCTACTGGATCTTCCCGCGGTTCGGGATGACAGCGGCGCAGCGCGGCCGCGAGGACCTCGCGTGGCTCGCCTTCGGCCTCGTGAACGCGGGGCTCTGGACCGTCGGCCTTCAAGGGTGGGTCGGCTTCCCGGCCGCCGTCACGACGCTCGGCCGCGGCGCCGAGGCGCTGGCGGCGGTGCTCATGGCCGTGAACATCTGGGCTCGCACGCGGGCATCCGGGCTGTCGCCCATGTAGCCGCGCCGATCAGCCGCCGCGCGTGTGCATCTCGCGATGCGGTCCCCCCGCCCCGGCGATCTGATACAACGCGCTCCGTTCGACCAGTCCACGCCGCTCTTCCGCGCCACGGTCCGCGCGCCCGCGCCAGACGTCGCTGATCAACGCGGCAATCTCCTCGTCCGGCGCGCCGGATCGCAGCGGCTCGCGCAGGTTGACGCCCTCCTCCGCGTACAGACAGGTGAACCACGTCCCGTCGGCCGTCAGCCGGCTGCGGTCGCACCCGTCGCAGAACGGAGCCGTGACCGACGCGATGACGCCGAAGGTATAACCGTCGGGCAGCCGGAAGCGGTCAGCGGGAGGCCGTGACCGGTCGTCGTCCTCGCTCGCTCGCTCGAGCGACACGATCGTGCCGAACGACCGCGACAGGACCTCGAGTATTTCCTGCCGGGTCACCACGTCGTCCGCGGTCCACCGCGTGGCACCACCGACGTCCATGTACTCGATGAATCGGACTTCGACTCCCTCCGCGCGCGCGAACGCGATGAGATCCTCGAGCTCGTCGTCGTTGAACCCGCGCACGAGGACGGTGTTGATCTTCACAGGATCGAGGCCCGCACGCCGGGCGGCCGCAATCCCGGCGAGGATGTCGCGGTGACGCGCGGAGCGTGCGAGCCTCACCAGCCGCTCCGGCCGGAGCGTGTCGAGACTCACCGTGACGCGGTCGAGTCCCGCCTGCCGCAGGGGAGCCGCGGCCTCGGACAGCAGAATGCCATTCGTGGTAAGCGACAGGTCCGTGAGGCGTCGCTCGCGGCGAAGCAGCGCGACGAGCGAGGGCAGATCTCGTCGCAGCAGGGGCTCGCCGCCCGTGAGCCGGACGTCGGTCACGCCAACGCCGGCAAACACCCGCACCAACCGCGCGATCTCCTCGAACGTGAGGATCGATTCGTGCGGCAGCCAGGTGTACTCCGCGTCCGGCATGCAGTAGAGGCACCGCATGTTGCAGCGATCCGTGACGGAGACGCGCAGGCTCCGGAGCGGCCTGCCCCGGGCGTCGATCACTTCAGGATCCCTTGGGACGTACCCAGCCCAGGGCCGCCATCATGTTCGGGAAGCCGATCGTGGGGCAGGCGAGCAGCGCTACGTGCTCGAGCGCCGCGAGGTCGATCCCCTGCGCACGGGCCTTCCGGGCGTGCGCGTGCGCGGCGCCCTGCATCCGCGCGCCGATCGAGATGCCGAGCTTTACGAGGGCCACCTCGCGCGGCGACAGGGGGCCCGCCTTGCGGACTTCCTCACCGAGGCGCTCGTACGCTTCGACGACGGCGGGATATCTCCCGGCGAACTCTCGAAACTCCTGCGGTGGCTCGGCTGCGCGTGCGGCTTTGGGCTCACTCATCACATCCTCCGGTCCGCGATCATGGGTGAGACGCCCGTGGAGGCGCTCCGACCGGAACGCTCCCTTGAGCGCGCGAGTGTGCCCCAGCGGCCGCTTCTTCCGCTCCGAGCTCTATGCAGCGCCCTTCGCAAGCGCCGCGGAATCCCGGCTGCGCCCACAACGAGCACTCCTCCAATCTCGGAGGCTCGTTCCCGCCGATGCCGGTGAGGTGGACGCGTGCCTGCACGCCATGAACCGGGCAGAGCACACGGTACGAAGTTGAAGGCGGGTCGCTGGGGTGCGCAACCGCCGGCGCCGGATGCGGCGTCGGGCCCGAGCGATTCCGCCGCACCATCCCCCGCGCGAGCGTTCGCACGAACCCGACGAACGTCACAGCCCAGGCTGTGTACGCGAGGAAGACGAAGTACCGCGGGATGGGAGCGAGAAACGGCAGGCCCACGTTCGCCGCCAGCTGATACGTGGCGACGGTGTACATGCCCAGCGGGAAGACGAGTCCCCAATACTGGGCATCGTACACGAGCGCCACGTGCTTCAGGATGTGGCGCCAGCCGCCGAGGGTGGCGAGAAGCGGGATCCACCAGGTGGCCGTGGCCCACGACAACAACGTCAGGCCCTTCAGGAACGGCAGCAGCTCCTGCAAGAGCGACCAGTCGGAGGCGAAGCGGATCAATGTGGCGCCGGCGAGCGTGGTGATCGCCAGCGCACCCATGTTGATCCAATAGGGCGGCGTCAACGCGTTCGCCTGCATCGGCAGGAACGCGAACCGGTAGAAGATCAGCGAGATGATCACGAAGTAGAGCGCGCACCCCAACAGGTACGTCGCGAGGCAGAAGAACAACACCACCTCTCTCCACGGGGCGAAGTGATGCGACACCAGCAGGCCCGTGATCGAGACCGACTGCGTGGCCACGACGATGATCAACCATCCGCCGTGCAGCCCCGTCGCGAGCAGCGGCTTGGACGAGCGCACCGTAACGCCGGCGAGGAATCCGTAGCTGAGCACCAGCCACAGCAGCACCGCCAGGAACCACAGCGCGATGGGAACCGCGGACGCGCCTGTGAGAATCTCGAGCTGCCGGCCCAGCACGCTCGTGCCCGCCACCATCGTGAAGAACCCGGGGCCGCGCGAATGGTCGCTCAAGTCCGCCAGCATCGCGGGGAAGGCGCGGACGGCGCGCGCGAGGGCGAAGCCCCACAGCGTCACATACGCGACGACGTTGATTCCCAGCAGCGCCCAGGCGATGGCCGAGTGCCCAAGCAGGTAGGCGGCAATAGATACGATGCCGGTCGCCATGACCAGGGCGAAGTAGCCGGGCCAGAAATCCGGATACAGGCCCGCGAGCTCCCGCGTGGGGGGCGTGCCGGTCAGGTCGACGGCGGTTGCGTTGCCGGTGGCGGTCATCGTGAGCGGCGCCTCGCGGGACGAATCAGTTGCTCATGGGCCGGATCCGGGTCCATGGCCCGGCCGGGTCGCGAATGGCCTTCCGGTCCCAGTTCCAGATCACCTGCTGATACGGCCGGACGAGGTAATGAAGCGGCGCCACCACGAAGTGCGCCAGACGCGAGAATGGCACCATCAGCACGATGGTGAATGCGCCGACGATGTGCACCTTGATCAGCAGCGGGAGGGCGAACACTGCGCCGGTCTCGGGCGCGAGCCGCGCGAGCGACCAAAGATACGGCACGACCACGGCGGCAAACCAGCTATAGCCCCAGCGATACCTGAGCGCGAGCCACAACCCCAACCCCACCTGAATCACCAGGAGCAATCCGACGACCACGTCCGTGGGCGTGGTCACCGCGCGAATCCGCGCGCTCGTCAGCCTCCGGTACAGAAGCGCCACAAGGCCGATCAGCACGCTGACCCCGAACGCGTACGCCGCGAGCTCGAGAATCAGCAGTCGAGCGGGATCTCGCGACCACGCCACGACGACGCCGGGGAAGACGATCACCACGAAGTGCACGAGGAGCACCGCGAGAATCCCGATGTGAAACGGGATCGATCCCCAGAACAACCGCCCTCGCTCGAGGAATTCCGACGAGAGCGAAGAGACGGTGAATCCGCGGCGGCGGTACCGATAGGCGACACCCACGACGCAGACGATCGTCGCCACATAGGGCAGCACGACGAGCAGCACGGCATTGAGGGCGTTCATCGTTCGGTCCCCGCGGGAGTGGGGTGTCCATCGGTCGCTTCGATGTCCAGCTCGCGCCCGATGGACTGGAGGAAATCACCGCTCCGTTCCGGGAGCTTGCGCTCGATCCGCTCGAAATCGCGATCGAGGACCGCGGCGAGCGCCGCCAACGGCTGGCGGAAGATCGTTCGCCGCTCGGCGGACGACGCGATCAGCGTGCCAAAATGCTTCGCGTACAGCCTGTTCCGCTGCGCCATGCGATCCGGCCCGAATTCCGCGAGCATCTTCTCGACCGCCGGCCGCACGATTTCCTGCGCGAGCTCGGTGACGAGCTCGTCATCCGTCCATCGCGCCATCAGGCGCAGGATGTTGGGGAGGTGATCCGACAGCTCGCACCCGCAGTCGACGCCCGCGGCTCGCTGCTCCCGGTTCAGATGCGCGAGGAGGTCCCCGCGCTTGTAGTCATCCCCGAACATCAGGTAGCCCACGGACAGCGTCGTGATCGCCTGGATGTCAAATGACCGCGTGAACACCTCCTGCATCTCGGCGAGCCCGTCCGGCGCGAGTGCGTCGGGTCCGCCCGGCAGGGCGCCCGCGAACGCAGCGAGCTGGTGAGCGGCGTCCGGCCAGTGGGTCTCCAGGCTCTGCTGAGCGGCCTGCACGCGGCTCGGGTAGGTCGCATCCGGATAGTCGAACAGCGCCGCGAGCTGCTCGTAGTGCGTGAAGGATCGCATGGTCACGCTCCCCGCTTCGCCGTGCCCGCCTTGAACCCGAACCCGGCGGACCCCCGCGCGTCGCCCGTGAACTCGAGCAGCTCGGTCGCCTGCTCGCGATGCGCCGCCGGAATCACGAACCGATCGTCGAACTTGGCGAGCGACGTGAGATAGTAGATGTCTTCGGCCATTTGAGGCGTGAGCCCGCTCCCGGCGAGCGCCGTCGCCACCACCCCGGCGTCCAGATCACCCACCGTCTCTTGCCGCCGATGCAGGCGCACCGCCATGAGCTTCTTCAACCGGTCGGCGACAGCGCTCGTGTCACCCGCGCTGAACAGGCTGGCCATGTACTTGAGCGGAAAGCGCGCGTCGTCGATCGTCCCGAACAGATGTTCCGTGCTCGTGTCGTACAGCCAATTGTCCGGCCAGTGCTTGCCGATGGGATTGATCTGCTTCCCCTGCTCATCCTGATTCACGTTCGTGACCGACGCCATCACTGGGAGGAGCGGCGGCACGTAGAACAGCATCGCGAGCGTCCGGAACTCCGGATGGAGCGGCAGCGCGAGATGCCACTGCTTCACGAACTTGTAGACGGGCGATTTCTGCGCCGCATCGATGGTCGTGTCGGCGATCCCGTTCGCCTTCGCCGCCGCGATCACCGCCGGATCGAATGGATCGAGCAGCATGTCCATCTGCCGGCGCACCAGGTCGGCGTCGTTCGCCGCCGCCACCGATTCGATCTGCGAGGCGTCGTACAGGATCACGCCGAGATACCGGATCCGGCCCACACAGGAGTGCATGCACGCGGGCGCCTGTCCCGACTCGAGACGCGGGTAGCAGAGAATGCACTTCTCCGACTTGCCCGTGCTCCAGTTGTAGTAGGTCTTCTTGTACGGGCACGCCGTGACGCACATGCGCCAGCCGCGGCACACGTCCTGGTTGATCAGGACGATGCCGTCCTCGCCCCGCTTGTAGATCGCCCCGGAGGGGCAGGCGGCCACGCACGCCGGGTTGAGGCAGTGATTGCAGATCCGCGGCAGATAGAAGAACGCCATCCGCTCGAGCTGGAACATCGACTCCCGCTCGGCCGGCGTCAGGTTCTCGAGGTTCGGATCCTTGCGCGCGTAGTCGGGCGAGCCGCTCAAGTCGTCGTCCCAATTCGGGCCCATCTTGATGTCCATCGGCTTGCCCGTGATCATCGAGATCGGACGCGCGGTCGGCTGATCGTCGCCCGCGGGCGACTCGATCAGGTCCAGATACTTGTAGGTGAACGGCTCGTAGTAGTCATCGATCACCGGCAAGTGGGGATTGTGGAAAATGTTGGTCAGGCTCTTCGGCTTTCCCGCTCCCCGCAGCTGGACCAGCTCGCCCTTCTTCTCCCACCCACCCTTGTAGAACTCCTGATCCTCCCATCGCCCCGGGTACCCGGTGCCGGGCTTCGTCTCGACGTTGTTCCACCACATGTACTCTGCGCCCTTGCGGTCGGTCCAGATGTTCTTACAGGCGATGGTGCACGTGTGGCAGCCGATACACTTGTCGAGGTGAAACACCATCGAGATCTGCGAGCGGACGTCCATGTGCGCTCCCCCGTCCATTAGAACACGACCTTGGTCATGCGTTTGACTACCACGTGCGTGTCCCGGTTGGGCGCGATCGGTCCCCAGTAGTTGAAATGGTAGGTGAACTGTCCGTATCCGCCGGCCAGGAAGTTCGGTTTCAGGTGAATCCTGGTGAAGCTGTTGTTGCCCCCCGCGCGCTTGCCGCCACGCTCCTGCGACTTGGGGATGCCGACCGTCCGCTCGACCGCGTGATACACGATGCACACCCCTTTGGGGATGCGCGCGCTGACACTGGCCCGGGCGGCATACACGCCGTGGTCGTTGAAAACCTCCACCCAGTCGTTGTCCCGAATCCCCAGGTCGGCTGCGTCTTGTTCGCTGAGCCAAACGGGTTCGCATCCGCGGGACAGGGTCAGCATCCGGTGGTTCTCCATGTACGTCGAGTGGATGTGCCACTTTCCGTGCGGTGTCAGGCAGTTCAGGATCTTCGCGTCCCCGGCCTTCAGCGTTTCGGCGAGGTCCCCGTACGCCGCGGGCTTGGGCGACGGCTTGTAGGTCGGAAGGTGTTCACCGTAGGCCAGGTACATCTCGTGGTCGAGGTAGAAGTGCTGGCGACCGGTCAGCGTTCTCCACGGAACGAGCTTCTCGACGTTGTACGTGAACGCGGAGTACGCCCTGCCACCGGTCATGATCCCGGACCATACGGGAGAGGTGTTGTACCGGCGGGGTTGGGACTGCAGGTCACGGTACGTGAGGTGGAGGTCCTTGCTCCCCGCACCAAGGTCCGAGAGCCTGAGACCCGTCCTCTTCTCCGCGTTCTCGTATGCCCGCACGTTCAGCACGCCGTTCGTCAGGGACGACAGGTGCAACACGGCGTTGGCGGCCCACTCGTCCTCCTTCAGCGAAGGCCGCGTGTCGCCGTTCGAGCCCTGGACCGGGAAGTGACGGGAAGAAAGCATCTCGTCGTACGCGTCGGCGCAATCGTACTGGTTGCCGTGCGCGCCGAGCCCGCTCGTCCGAATACGGTCGCCAAGCGCGATGAAGCGGTCGTATAGCTTCGTGTAGTCGCGGTCCACGACCGTCAGACCGTGCATCGTCTTCCCCGGCACGGCTTCGCACTCGCCCCGATACCAGTCCTTGATGGTAGGCTGCGAGATCTCCCCCGCCGAGTCGTGCGCGATGGGTGTGGCGACGATGTCCTTCTGCGGCTCCGCGAAGTAGCGGGTCGCGGCGTCGCTCGTCGCCTTGGCGATGTCGCGGAAGATGTTCCAGTCGGTCTTCGACTCCCACACGGGAGGGATGGCCGCCGACAGCGGGTGAATGAAGGAATGCAGATCCGTGCTGTTCAGGTCGGCCTTCTCATACCACGACGCGGCAGGCAACACGATGTCGGAGTAGAGCGCGGATGAATCCATCCGGAAGTTCAGGTCGACGACGAGGTCCATCTTGCCCACCGGCGCGACATCGTGCCACTTCACTTCCGCCGTATGGTCCGGAGAGTCCTTCGCGATCGCGTTCGAATGGGTGCCCAGGTAGTGCTTCAACGCGTACTCGTGTCCCTTCATGCTCCCCGCGATCGCGTTGCCGCGCCAGATGTACCACACCCGTGGAAAGTTCTCGTCGCTTTCCGGATCGCTCACCGAATAGCGCAGATCCTTGCTCTTGAGTCTCCCGAGCACGTACTGTTTGATCCCCTCGTCGTCTTTCGCCCCTTTGCTCACCGCTTCGCGTCCGAGCGCCAGCGTGTTCTCGTTGAACTGTGGATAGAAGGGCATCCAGCCCATGCGCACCGACTTGTAGATCTGGTCGGCGGTGTGCCGGCGGGTCATCGTGTTGTCGGGTGCCGCGTTATAGCGGGAGGACCGCCCGTCGTAGCGATACTGGGACGTGTTGATGTAGTGCCAGAGCGGCGCCTGCTGCAGCCGGACGGCCGGCACCCAGTCCCTCCCGAACGCGATGGTGCCCCACGAGTCCACCGGCGCGAGCTTTTCCTGCCCGACGTAGTGGTTGAGACCTCCACCGTTCTTGCCCACGCACCCGGTGAGCATCAGTGCCATCGCGCCGGCGCGGTACATCAGATTCGCGTGATACCAGTGGTTGATCCCGGCGCCGATGATAATCATGCACTTCCCTCCGGTGGCGTCGGCCGTGGACGCCCACTCACGAGCGAACTGCAGCAGCGTGTCGGCCGACACGCCGGTGAAGATTTCCTGCCAGGCCGGCGTGTACGCCGCGTTCGCATCGGTGTAGTCCGCCGGGTAGGCGCCGGGGAGCCCGCGCCCCACGCCGAACTGCGCCATGATCAAGTCGTAGACGGTGGCGACCATGACGGGACCAGCGGTCGTCTCTACTCGCATCGCGGGCACGCCGCGCTCGACCGTGCGGTCGAGCCCGAATTCCGTGAAGCTCGTTTGGACGACGTCCTTCGACCGGCCGAGCAGGGTCAGTACCGGATCGTACGGCTGGTCGCCCACGATGCTCTCGAGCTTCATGTTCCAATTGCCTTGCTGCTTGTCCCAGCGCGAGCCAGAGCTCCCCTTAGGAACCACCATCTTCCCGGTGGTGGCGTCGACGTTGACGAACTTCCACTCGCCATTCGGCACGTCTTTGTATTCGGGGAGCTCGGACGCGCGCAGCAGGCGTCCGGGAACGAAGGAATCGCCCTTTCGCTCGAGCTTCACGAGATACGGGCTGTCGGTAAACCGCTTCGTGTAATCGAGGAAGTACGGCGTCGGCCGATCGTGGTGGAATTCCTTGAGAATGACGTGGGTCACGGCCATCCAGAACGCGCCGTCGCTCCCGGCATGGAGCGGCACCCACTGATCGGCGTACTTGCACAGCTGGCTGCAGTCGGGCGAGAACACCACCGTCTTGGTGCCGTTGTGCCGGGACTCCGCGAAGAAGTGGCAGTCGGGCGTGCGGGTCATGTTGAGATTGGCGCCCATGTCGGCGATCATCTTCGCGTTGTACCAGTCGGCGCTCTCACATACGTCGGTCTGCTCACCCCAGATCTCCGGGAAGGCCGTCGGCAGGTCGCAATACCAGTCGTAGAAGGAGAGGTTCACTCCACCGAAGAGCTGCAGGAACCGCCCGCCCGCGGCGTAGCTCAACATCGACATCGCCGGGATGGGGCTGAATCCGATGACGCGATCGGGCCCGTAGCGCTGCGCCGTGTAGATGTTCGCGACCCCCATGATCTCCATCGCCTCGTCCCACGTCGCGCGCCGGAAACCGCCCTTGCCGCGCGCGGTCTGGTACGCTTTGCGGGCGACCGGGTCGGCTTGCAGGGCGACCCATGCCTTCATCGGGTCCCCCGTTTCCTGTTTCTTGGCGCGATAGGCGTCGAGCAGCGCGCTGCGGATGAGGGGATACTTGATCCGGAGGGGGCTGTAGAGATACCAGGAGAAGGAAATGCCCCGCTGGCAGCCGCGTGGCTCATAGGGCGGGAGCGAGTTCTCGAGCAGCGGGTAGTCGAGCGCCTGGGTCTCCCAGGCGACGATCCCGTCCTTCACGTGGATCGACCACGAGCAGCCGCCCGTGCAGTTCACGCCGTGCGTACTGCGGACGACCCGGTCGTGCTGGAAACGGTTCCGGTAGAACTCCTCCCACTTCCTGGTCTGCGGCGCGATGACGTCCTTGATCCAACCCATCGTCGTGTCCCCGATTCAAATGGACGTGGTCTGACGGTCGTAAATCGATTGATTCACCGACGCCTTCATCCGCTTGCCCCACGCCAAGGCGTAGAGGCCGAGCAGCAGTAGCGATCCCCCTGCCCCGGCTCCGAGCAGGCGCAGACCGAACGCGCCCGGCGGTTGCGCGCCGTGCCGCTCGTCGGCGCGCTTCAGGAACGCCACGAGGTTCGCGATCTCGACGGTGCTGAGCGGGTGGTCACGGTAGGCGCGCTGCATCACCGGGAATGGAGGGTTGGACAGGATCCCCTGGATCCCGGCGTCCCCGAGCCTCGTGTACGCCGTGGTGAGGTCGGGCGCGAGCGCTCCGCCGGCGACGACCGAATCCGCGCGGACGTCGTGGCAGGAGTTGCACGTGGCCCCGTGATTGGCGAACGCGGCGGCACCCTGGAACAACGCCCCGCCGACGGCGGGATCGCCGCTCACGGCCGGCGGCGCGGGGGCCGCGGCGCCCACGGGCGAGCTCCCGGCGCTCCCGAGGTATTCGATCACCGCGCTCACGTCGCCCGGCGTGAGCGAGAGCGTCGGCATCGCCATCCCGTTCGACTCCGCGAGGAGCCGCCGCGCGACCGAGTCGCCACCGGCGAGCACGTCGCTCGGCGCCAGAATCCAGCGGGCGAGCCAATCCCGGCTGCGCCGCGCCGTCACGCCGCTGAGGCCGGGACCCACGGTCCGATTGGCGCCGAGCGAATGGCAGGCCGCGCACTTCTCCTCGAACACCTTCCGGCCCGTGCTCGCCGCGCCCGGCTGCTGGGCAGCGCCGCGTGAGGCAGCCGCCAAGACGGAGGCGGCGACAACCCATCGTATCCTTGCGCCCATGTTCTCGCTCTCTCTTTCGCGCGGGCCGGCGGTGACCGTGCCCTGGACACGACGAACGCATCGACGTTATATTCGGACCACAACGTCCGAATTAACGTGGCTGACCATCGATGAAGAAGGCACGAAGTTTCGATGAGCGGCTCTTCATGGCCCGCCGCCCTGGGTGACGCGTGATCCGAAGCGCGGTGCTGGCGGGGGGAAGCGCGCGTCGCTACGGCGGCCGCCACAAGGGACTGTTGGAGGTAGGCGGCCGTCGCATCCTCGATCGCGTCGTGGACGCAGTCGCCGCGGCGAGCGGCGCGCTGCCCCTGCTCATCGCCAACGATCCCGCGGCGCCCACTTGGCGACCCGACCTCCGGACGGTACGCGACGTCCGCCCGGGCTGCGGAAGCCTCGGCGGCATCTACACCGCCCTCCGCTCAGGCCCGGGCCCGGTCCTCTGCGTCGCCTGGGACATGCCGTTCCTCACTCCGGAAGTCCTCTCGGCGCTCATCGCGGGCGCCGGCGAGTACGACGCATTCCTCCCCGAGAGCGGCGGCCCGCGCCGCGCGGAGCCTCTGTGCGCCGTGTACGGCCCGGCCTGCGCGCCCGCCATCGAGCGACGCCTCTCCAGTGGCCGGCTCGAGGCGACGGGCTTTCATGGGGAGGTCCGGACCGGCACCCTGCCCCTCGAGTGCGTCCGCATCTTCGGCGACCCGGAGCGGGTGTTCTTCAACGTCAATCGTCCAGCAGACCTCAACCGGGCCGAAACCCTGGCGAGCACCTAACCCATGAATCCGTCCATCCGGCGAATCCTCGGCACGGCGGCCTTGAGCGCCGTGCTATCTCATTTCCCACTTGCCGCCCAATCGCCGCAGTCCGGCGCACCGGCGCAGGTCACCCTCGGCGGTCTGTTCGTCACGCGCTACCTCTATCAGCTCACGGACACCGCCAACCATGCGAACGCGTTCGACATCACGCGCGCGTACGTCACCGTCATCGGACGATTCCCGAGCGGCTTGCTCACCCGGGTCACCGCCGACCTCTACGACTCGCCCGACAGCTCCCGCACTTACCGCCTCAAGTTCGCCTACGTGGCCTACACCCCGGGCAAGAGTCCGCTCACGTTCAAGGTCGGCCTCATTCATACGGCGTGGCTCGATTGGGAGGAGTCGCTGTGGGACTACCGCATGCAAGGAGCGATGGCCACCGATCGCGCCGGCTATCTCATCGCGTCCGATTTCGGCGCCGGCGTCGACGGGACGTGGCATCACGACAAGGCCAACGCCCAGATGGCCGTCGTGAACGGCGAGGGCTACGCCGGCGGCACGGGTGACCAGCGCAAGGACGTCATGGTCCGCGCATCCGTGCGCGTGCTCGAGTCGA
>Ga0187779_10001109_pt1 | contig 16985 bp, 14 predicted proteins | sample 1015_Q2_SP10_10__FD_132435 | JGI IMG/M metagenome (GOLD analysis project Ga0187779, IMG submission 132435) | Tropical peat soil microbial communities from peatlands in Department of Meta, Colombia - 1015_Q2_SP10_10_MG | ecosystem: Environmental > Terrestrial > Soil > Wetlands > Peat | place... | reverse complement strand
CATTTTGCGGCATAGGCAGCGTCACGCCGTTCAGTATCGAGATGCTGACGACGCCGCGCGTTGTCATGTCACCGGCTTGAGTGAACGATTTGATCACGAGGAACTGATCGTCCGAAACAGTGATCGACGATGGGAGTGAGCTTCCACCTGCGATGACAGCACTCTTGTAATCGTTGGCCGAAACTTTGGAGCCGAACGCGCTAACAGAAAGAACAACAAGAACCGACGCCATTACCCTTTTCATTTGAACCGCAATTTACTTCGAAAGGCTGAAACGAAAAGGAATTTAAGTGTCGGGCGGGACAGCACGCCGCTTTGTTTGCCAAGAGCGCGAATCTATAATAGGCTTAGCTCTGCCGCGTCCGGTTCGTGGATGGAGAAACCTATTAGCATCCTCAGCATAATCTCGCGTTCCATGCATCGAGTTCTCCTCAGCACCGTTATTCTTTCTGTTTTTGCGCTTCCTGCGTTTGCGCAGGATCCGGACGACTCCGAACGGCCCACCGTCGTGGTGTCGACTCCGCATCCGGCGCCTCCGCGCGTTACGCCCGTGCCTGCACCGGCGGCAGCGCCGGCATTGGCTTCCGCTTCGCAGATGGTGCAATTGCAATACCCGAACAGCGACGTCCAGGATGTCCTGCATCTTTACGAGCAGCTGACGGGAAAAAAATTGGTGATGGACAATTTCGTCACCGGCAAGGTCAACATTTTCATTGCCAATAAGATCCCGAAGGACGAGGCGATCAGGATTATCGAGATCAACCTTCTTCTCAACGGCTATTCGTTAGTCCCGGCGGAAGGGGACATCGTGAAGGTGATTGGTACCGGCAAAAATCCCCGCGGTACCGGTGTCCCGATTCTTTCCGATGAATCGGAAATTCCAGCCGGCGATCACGTTGTCAGTTTCTTGTTTAAGTTACGCTACGCCGACCCGCAGGAGCTGGTGCAGGCGCTCGGCCAGTATTTGTCGCCGCCGTCGACGTACACTTCCTTTTTGGCCCTGCCCAAGGCCGGTGCGGTTTTGATCACCGAAAACTCCAGCGTAATTCGGACTCTGGCGCGCATCATCAGTCAAATCGACACGCCGCCGGCCGAGGTGGTCAGCGAATTCATCAAGCTCGATCGCGCCGATGCGAGCAAGGTGGTCGATCTTTTGAAAGACATTTTTGAAAAGGGCGACAAGACCACGCAACTTGGCCCGCCCGGATATAACGGTGTTCGAAACGTACGGGCGCCCGCTGGCGTGCCCCAGCCTCAGAATGAAGCCGGTGACGTCGGTGCATTGACTGCCCTAACCGAAGAGTCGGTCATTGTCGGTAAAATTAAGATTGCCGCCGACGTGCGAACAAATCGCATTCACGTGATTACCCGGCCCATCAACATGCCGTTTGTTCGTAAATTGATCGCGGAGTTTGACGCCAACGTCGAATTCGCCAAGCCGGTGACGCGGCCGCTGAGATATATTTCTGCTGGCGATGTCCTCCCGGTAATTGTTCAAGCGCTGACCGAACCCGGTGCAACGGGCGGCAATGAAGGTGCAGCGGGCGGAGCCTCACCACCGCCGGGTCAACCGCGGCGAACTCCTGGACAGGCAGCTGGTGGCCAATACGGCAGCGCTTCATCTAGCTCGAGCACCAGCAATGGCGGCGAAGGCGGCACGCTAAACATCTCCGAGGAGCTTGAAACCCAGCCGGTCGATACCACGCCGAAAGCGGTCACAGTTGGCAACGCGAAAATCATCGCGGACCAGCGGGCCAACGCAATCATTGTTCTCGGCAATCGAGAAGTCGTGGTGAAAGTGCAAAAGCTTCTCGACGAAATGGACGTCAAGGCACCGCAAGTCGTGCTGAGCACAGTGATTGGCGAATTAACTCTGAATAACGACGAAGAACTGGGTGCCGACTGGTTCGCGAAGTACGACAAAAAGGTGGTCGGCATTTCCCGCAATACGAGCGCGCCGATTCCGCTTCCAAGCGCGACTGTGAACGCATCGGGTACGCCGATTTCCGGCAGTTTGGTGGATCCCTCCGGCCTGATCAACTTTGGCAACGCTCTGCAACAGGTGGCCACGGGAACAAATGTTTATGTCGCGGCTGGGAATTATCTCGCGACAATTGTTCACGCGCTGGAATCAACCCAAAAATTCAGAGTTATTTCGCGGCCGACGGTGTTTACCAGCAACAACAAGAAAGCGATCATCGCATCCGGCCAGGAAGTTCCAATACCAACCAATACCTTGACCAACGTCGTCAACACCGGCGTTGTCTCGACCACTGGAACCGCCGCGGTCGCATCCAATATCGAATACAAGAAAGTTGCCCTCCAACTCGAAGTTGTTCCGTTGATCAATTCTGAGAAAGAAGTTTCGCTCGATATCCTGCAGAAAATCGACAGTCTGGTGGCGGGTGGAAACGTCAACATCGGTGGCAATTCAGTTCCTACGATCGCGACGCGCTACATCCGGACGAACGTTTCGGCGGGCAATGGATCGACCATTGTTCTGGGCGGATTGATTCAGGACAGCAAGGGGAAAAGCATTGGTGGCATTCCGATTCTCGACAGAATTCCGTATCTCGGAGCCGCTTTTCGGAGCACCACCTACACCCGAATGCGGACCGAACTCATTATCCTGATGTGTCCGCAAGTCACGCTGACCGAGCTCGATCTCAGGCGATTGCGGGAAAAAGTGGAGGATGGCACGCATTTTGGTCCTGAGATTGACCAGGGCGATTGTCCGGACTGCCCGCCGCGTGCAGGGGAAGGCAAGCAGCTTGAACAATTGCCGCCACCGGACCTTCCGGGGGTGAAAGACTTAATCCAAGGGAGGTAGACCATTTATGAAAAAGTTAATCCTGATCCTATTAGCAATCGGTTTGCGGACAGCGGCGGCCCAGATTCTGGAAACTCTGCCCTACGACGAGTCGTGCTTTCATTCGACTGACACGTTGGCCCCGCGAGACGATTTGGGGTTGCTGCACCAAAGCCGAACGAACGTATCCGAGACTGACTTTGCGGCGCGCTATTCATGGCGGCCTCTTTATTGGCTGGAAGGCGGACGTGACTTGGTCCGGCAGCCGGCCTACGTCGGTGCACTGCAGCGCGACTTGAAGAGACTGGGTTACTATTGCGGCCCGATCGACGGCGTATTTTCGCTGGAAGTGAGCGATGCCATTGCGCGGTTGCAGAAGAATTATTCCATGCACGTGACCGGCACGCTAACCGTTCCGGTGCGGCGGGCGTTGCATTTGCCTTAAATTGTTGCGTGAGCGCTGCGGCTAGCCAGTCGATTGTCGATCTTTTGCTCGCGGGCGGTGTTGCGTCGCGCGAAGAAGCGGCGCAGCTGGTGCAGAATGCGAATGGGGGTTCGTGGGTTAGTCAAGTCCTCGATTCCGGCAAGGTCGATGAAAACAGATTCCTCAGCGCCCTCGGCGAATCGTTTCAAATGCCGGTGTTTCCGCTCGATTCAAAAAAAATTAATCGAGAAACCCTGTCGATCCTGCCCAGTCGTTTCGTTTTTCAACATCACATTCTGCCGATCGAGGTGAAGGAGAAATCGGTTGTTCTTGCCACTTACGACCCCTTCAACCAGATCGGCCGTCAGCTCGCCGCGCAACTTTTGAAGAAACCGGCCGAATGGGTGCTGGTGCCCCGCGGACAACTTCTTCGCGCGATGAAAACGCTCTACGGCGTTGGCGCTGAAACGTTCGACGAAATTCTAAAAACCAATCGCGCCTTCGAATTTCTCCAGGAAGGGGAGACGGCCACCGACATCAACGCGGACGATCCCGAAGCTTCGGTCGTGAAATTCGTGAACCAGGTTATTCGCGAAGCAATCGTCGAGCGAGCGACCGATATTCATGTCGAGCCGCTCGAGAACGACATTCGGATTCGCTACCGCATCGACGGCATTCTCCATGAAGTCGCCGTCCCGCCGCAATTGCGAGTATTGCATTCGGCCATCATCTCGCGATTGAAAGTGATGTCGCACATGGACATCGCCGAGCGGCGTCTGCCGCAGGATGGCCGGATGAATCTGCAGGCGAACAATCAGGAGATCGACGTTCGCGTTTCAACTATCCCGACCGTGAACGGGGAGTCGATCAGTTTGCGTTTGCTCGCGCGCGGCGGCCAGCAATTCGGTTTCGCCCGTCTCGATTTGAGCCAGGAGCAGGAGCAGATCATTCGCCATCTGTTGGCCCAGCCTAACGGAATCATTTTGCTCACCGGCCCGACCGGCTGCGGGAAATCGACTTCGCTCTATTGCTTCCTCAGCACGATCAACTCCGTCCAGCGGCGCATTATCACGATTGAGGAACCGGTCGAATATAAATTACCGGGTGTTTTGCAAATGGACGTAAAGCCGGAGATAAATTTTACGTTTGCGCGTGGCCTCCGTCATATTCTCAGGCAGGACCCAAATGTGGTGATGGTCGGCGAAATTCGCGATGTCGAGACTGCCGACATCGCCATTCGAGCAGCCATGACCGGTCACCTTGTTTTCAGCACATTGCACACAAACGACGCGGTCGGCGGCATCACTCGTTTGCTCGATATGGACGTCGAACCATTCCTGCTCGCCTCGGTCGTTAAGGCGTTCATTGCGCAACGCCTCGTCCGGACCGTTTGCCCCGAGTGCAGGGAAATGGTCGAGTATCCGCGCGAATATTTGATCGAGATCGGTTTTCCAGTGCGTGAACTCGGCACGACGTTTCGCCGTGGCCGAGGCTGCGAGCATTGCCGGCAAACCGGCTATCAGGGCCGGGCCGCGATTTACGAAATCTGCGTCGTGACCGAACCTTTGCGCAAATTAATCATGCAAAAGAAAGATGGCGGTGAACTGAAGCAATGCGCAATTGTCGAAGGCATGGTCAGCTTGCGTCAGGACGGCTGGCGCCGCGTCGCGCGTGGCGACACGACCATCGAGGAGGTCGTCCGGGTCACGCAAACCGACGAAGTCATGGCCGAGACGACGGAAGACACCGTCCCGGCTATCGCGTCCGAAACGGCTTAGACGATCTTGCAGGGAATCACGGCATCCTCATCCAGCGAATAAATCGCGCAGAGCCGATGGTATCCGTCGGCGATAATTACTCTCGCCAGTTTCGATTGCCGCACCAGCAAAAGGGGCGAGACCTTTTCGCCATTGATGATCTTTTCATGGTCCCGTTTCACATGATAGTTACTCGGTCCCAATAGCGGGAGCGCTGACGCGCGAAAAATATCTTTTGCTTTGAACTTTCGCATGGAAGCGGACTTCAATTTTCTGACTAACCTCGCAGCGGTAGCTTTGTCGTAGACCAATTGCAGATAAGATTCGGCGGCCGGATAATCATGGTCTTGCGGCTTGGAAAGCCAGGCGCCTTTGGATTGCACTTTCAATCGGCGGGGTTTCATCTGCTAAATCCTAATCAGTTTGCCGTTGCCACCGTTAGCGTCAACTGAATGATCGGCATCTAATGCCAAAGGATTGGCCTTCAGGCATCCTTCAGAATTTAACCGCGCAGGGCGTGGATTGCCTTCGCGTAATCGTTGGTGTGGAAAATTGATGTGCCGGCGACGAGGACGTTCGCTCCGTTTTCAATCGAAATGCGCGCCGTCTCGGGATTAATGCCACCGTCCACTTCGATGTCGATCTTGCGATTGCGCGATTCGTTCCATTCGGCGGCGCGTCTCACTTTATCCATTTGCTCGCGGCGGAACGATTGGCCGCCGAACCCGGGGTGGACCGTCATGACGAGGAGCATGTCGACTTTGTCTAGAAACGTTTCCACGTCCGGGAATGGCGTCGCCGGATTGAGCGTGAGACCGACTCGGCAGCGCGCATCCCGAATTTGTTGCAATGTGTTTTCGACATCATGTTTGGATTCAGATTCAACGTGAACAGTGATCGAGTTTGCGCCGGCATCGACGAAGCGCGGCACATAATGATCGGCATGTTCGATCATCAAATGAACATCGAGCGGCAGTGCGGTTAGGCCGCGGACGAATTTAACGATCGCCGGACCGAACGAGATGTTATCCACGAAATGGCCATCCATGATGTCGCAATGGATCCAATCAGCGCCGGCCTGCTCGACTTTTCGGACTTCTTCGGCCAGGTGGGCGAAATCGGCGGCCAGAATGGACGGTGCGACCAGGACTTTGGGCATGGCTCTATATATAATATGGGCTTGACGATGCGAGGCTCTGTTTCATGTTACCGCGGTTCAGCCGGTTGAGGCAGCGAAGATCGACAATCAACCGCGGCGACGGGCTGGGCGAAATCTAATTCATGTTCAACGGACTTTTCGGCTGGCTCTCGAGCGACATCGGCATCGATCTCGGCACCGCTAATACTCTTGTTTACGTCAAGGACCAAGGCATCGTCCTGCGAGAACCGTCGGTCGTGGCCGTGCAGGCCGGCACCAATAAGGTGCTCGCGGTCGGCGACGAGGCGAAACGAATGCTCGGCCGGACGCCATCGAACATTGTGGCCGTCCGTCCGTTGAAGGACGGAGTGATTGCGGACTTCGAAGTCACCGAGGCGATGCTGCGCCATTTCATTTCCAAAGTGCACAATCGCCGGGTGCGAGCGCGGCCCAGGGTTGTGATCGCAGTTCCATCCGGAATCACGGAAGTTGAAAAGCGGGCGGTCCGCGAGTCGGCCACGCATGCCGGCGCACGCGAGGTTTATTTGATCGAAGAACCAATGGCAGCGGCGATCGGGGTTGGTTTGCCAGTCCAGGACCCGGCCGGCAACATGATCATCGATATTGGCGGCGGCACGACCGAGGTCGCATTGATTTCACTTTCCGGAATTGTGTTCAGTCGCAGCGTGCGCGTTGCGGGCGATGAGTTAGACGAAGCGATCGTGCAGTACATGAAGCGCGCCTACAACCTGATGGTGGGCGAACGCACAGCGGAAGAAATTAAAATCAAAATCGGCTCGGCGTATCCGAGTGAAAAGGAGACGAGCGTAGAAGTAAAAGGCCGCGATCTGGTTGCTGGTCTGCCCAAGACACTCATGATCACGTCACAGGAAGTACGCGAAGCGTTGCTCGAACCGATCTCGACCATCGTCGATTCGGTGCGAATTACGCTCGAACGTTGTCCGCCGGAATTGTCGGCCGATTTGGTGGATCGCGGTTTGGTGCTGGCGGGCGGCGGTGCATTGCTGCGCGGGTTCGATAAACTTTTGAGCGAGGAGACTGGTTTGCCTGTCCATGTGGCGGAAGATCCGCTGAGTGCGGTGGCCGAAGGAACAGGCAAATGCCTCAATGAACTTAAATTTTTGCGTCAAGTGGCCGCGGCTGATCGGCAGTGGCGCTGAGTCCACTTCAGAGTGTAGATTTCAATTTGCAGGTCGCTGGCGGCACAGCCAGGTCGCTGCTGGCCGGTCAATCTGCGGTCTTCACCCGGAAATCTGCAATTAAATGAGCCGCACGAGCATTATCGCGTTGCTCATCTTCGGAGCGATTCTTGGCTATTTTCTTAGCTTCGGAAGTGAAACCACACGTAAGTTCCAATCGACGGTTTACCAATGGCTGGCGCCGCTTTTCACGACCGGTTCCGGTTTGCAGAAACAGATTACTTCCGTTCGCACGCAATTGAAATCGCTCGAGGAGTTGGAGCGCGAGAATTCGGAGTTGCAGGTCGAGAATCGCCAGTTGCGCGCGACCAACCAGGCGTTGCGGGACGTCGAGCGGGAAGTGAATCGTTTGCGGCACGCGCTGCAGTACAAGGAGCGTTCGGTTTTTAAACTGGTGCCGGCTGAAGTGATCGCGCGGGATTCATCCACCTGGTGGCACACCATCACGATTAATCGTGGCAAGGAAGATAAGATCGACACCGACATGCCAGTGGTGACTGATGAAGGCTTGGTCGGAAAAACGACGACCGTGAGCGCTTCTATTGCAGTCGTGCTTTTAACAACGGATGAAAATTGCAAGGTCGCTGCCACGGTCGAAGGCACACGCGAGCAGGGAATCACATCTGGCGAGCGCGTTGCCAGCGGTTTGACGCCGATGCTGGATCTGAATTTTCTCAGCAAACAGGCCAACCTTCAGCCCGGACCAAAAGTTTACACTTCGGGAGTCGGCGGAGTTTTTCCATCCGGTTTGCTGATCGGAGCGGTGAAGAGTTTTCGCGTCCGCGAGCTTGATGGACAAGCGAAACTTACGCCGGGAGTGGACATGTCGCACCTGGAAGATGTCTTTGTGGTGACCGGACGAAAATGATTTTCTTTTTTATTTTGCTCGTGTTCGTTCTGATTGCGCAGATGGCGGAATTTTTTATTCCGACGCTTGATTGGATGTACAACGCACACGTCTACATCGTCCCGGTGATTGTTTTTTATGGCGCAATGGCCCTGCCATTTCCGCTGATGCTCGCTTTGGCCTTGTTCGCTGGCATTTTACTCGATGTGCTGACCGTCCAGGTAATCGGTGGCAAAGTTGAAATCTCGATGGGATGGTCGATACTTCTTTACGCAGTACTGGCGGGAATTATGCATGGCTTGAGGCCACTCTTCATCCGCGGCCGCTGGGAAGTGCATTGCATTTTGAGCGGCATCTGCACTTCCGCAATTGTTTTGGCGCAATATTTAATGATTACATTCCGGCGCGGCTCGATTTTCTTTTCAAACGAAGTCTGGTGGCAGATCGGCGGGCCGGGACTGATCGCGATGTTGATGGCGCCGCTGATCTTCTGGATCCTGCACTGGATCGCGCGCGTCACTCGTTATCCTTATCTGCCGGAAGGACGGATCGAATGAATCGGCGCCGGCTCAGTCCGCGTTTGCGGATCCAGTTTCTTGGGCTGTTGATATTGCTTGGAATGGGTGCGCTCGGGCTGCGGTTGTGGTGGATCCAAGTCGCGCATGGCGAAGAATGGACGAAGCAAATTCGGGGAAGTTCGCAGGCGACGGTCCGAATTCCTTCGGTGCGCGGAGAAATCAAGGATCGCAACGGTCTCACGCTGGTTCAAAACCGCGCCAGCTACGAAGTCGATTTTTATTTGCCGGAAATGGTGAAGGGCTATCGCGAACGCTTCGGTTCGCCGCCATCGACCGAACATCGCGCCATCATCAACGGCATGCCGAAAGACGTGAAGGAGCCCGACATCATCAAAATCGTGAACAACGGGATCGTGCCGCGGTTGAACGATCTTGATCTTGCGCGCGACTACAACGCGGGCCAGCTGCAACGGCATTACCGAAACGACACCGAGGTGCCGTATTCCTACATCAAGGACATCGATTTCCCGACGATGGCAAAATTCTCCGAGCACGATGTTGGGCTGCCGGGTGTGGACATCGCAATTAAACCGGTGCGCTCGTATGTGTACGGTGCGCTTGCATCGCACATTCTGGGTTATGTCGGCGCTCCAGATGAGCCAAACCCGGAGGAAGCGCGCAAGTACACTTTTTATCAGGGCGACGTGGAAGGGAAATCGGACATTGAACAGGCGATGGACGAATATCTCCGCGGCACGCCGGGCGTCCGCTATTTGCGACGCAATGCAAAGGGCGTGATCGATGGCGTGCTTCGGGAAGATCCACCGAAGCAAGGCGCGAATGTTTTTCTGACTATCGACGCGCGGATTCAGGCGGTGGCGGACGAAGCGCTGCGCGCGGTTGGTCGTGGCGCCGCGGTGGTGGTCGATCCAAACAACGGCAATGTCCTTGCCATGGCATCGGTGCCGTCGTTCGATCCGAACACTTTCATTCCAAGCATCAAAGCAAAAGATTGGAAAGCATTGCAGAAAGACGAGACCGATCCGCTGGTCAATCGTGCGATCAGCGCGTTGCCGCCTGGATCGACATTCAAATTGGTCACATCACTGGCCGGACTGCGAAAGAACATGGCGAACGCCAAGTTCAACTGCTCAGGCGGAGTCACTTATGGGGACCATTATTTCAAGTGCTGGATTGCCGGGAAAGGCGTTCACGGAACACTCGGACTGACCGACGCCATCAAAGTCTCGTGTGACGCATTTTTCTACCAGTACGGTAATGCCGCCGGTATCGAATCGATTGACACCGTCGGAAAAATGCTTGGCTTTGGTGAAGAATCCGGAATTGGCCTAACCGGTGAACAGGCGGGAAACATGCCTGGTCCGGAGTGGATGCAAATTCATCATCCGCAGGAACGCTGGTCGTCCGCGCAAACCGCCAACGTTTCAATCGGCCAGGGCTACACTCTGGTTTCGCCGCTCCAGCTGGCGATGGGGTACGCGATGATCGCGAATGGCGGAACTTGTTATTATCCGCGTCTGGTTGACAAAGTATTAAATCAAGATGGCTCTCCCGTTCTCAACGAACGCGGTAAGCCGGTCGTTTCTCAGTCGCCGCGCATCCGCTCGGATTTACGCAACGAGCTTTCGTCCGACCAAATCGAACTCGTGCGCAAAGGATTTTGGAAAGTCGTGAATGAGGATGGTGGCACCGGCGGCCGCGCTCGGCTTAAAAATGTAGAGGTTGCCGGAAAAACCGGTACCGCGCAGGCAGCCGATCGCGGGCATAAGGACAACGTCGGATGGCTTGCCTGTTTTGCGCCTTACGATCACCCCAAGTATGTGGTGGTGGTGATGGTGCAAGTTGGCGAAAATGGCGGTCATGGGGGCGAGACCGCGGGTCCGATTGCGAGCCGAATTCTGGAGCGCACACTCGCAATGGACGAAGGCAACTTTGACATGCAGGTCGCTTGGATGCCGCCGGCGCACCATCCGAATCCATTTCAGTCTATCAAGTTGGTGAGTTACACGGGCGGAAACTTGAGCGGCGACGATGAGGAAGGCGCAGCTGATTCCAGTGCCGACGTGCAGATGGCGAGGGCTGGCGGGGAGCCCGATGTTGAGCCCGAGGCGGATGCCCAGGGCAGAGTCGCAAACCGTATTCGTGCACCTCGGGCAATGCCAGTGGCGCCGCCCCAACGTCAGCCAAGCTTTTTCGAGCGTCTTTTCGGGGCAAGACATCAGCCTCCGCAACCAACTCCGGCGCCGCGTCGTTCCCCGCGATGAACTTTAACCTAAAAACCGTCGAGATGAGCCACTTGTCCGATTGTTTGGATATTCAAACCCTGAAAATTTATGTTAGACAAAGTAAGAAAATTTCTCGGTCTTTCTTCACGCAAGACCGGCAACAAGCTGGTTTTAAGCGTAGAAAAACTCGAGCGGCGCGTGGCGTTGCTCGAGAACGGACGACTGGAAGAATATAGCGTCGAGCGAAGCGACTCCAGCAATATCGTCGGAAGCGTCTACAAGGGACGCGTCAAGAACATTGAGATGGGCCTGAAGGCGATGTTCGTCGACATCGGCTTCGAGAAAAACGCGTTTCTTCATTTTTGGGATGCGTTGCCCGCAGCCCTCGACAGCGGCATTGAGGAAATCGATCGGCCCTCGAAGAAACAGCGGAAACGGATCACGGCAAAGGATATCCCAAACATTTATCCAGTCGGCTCAGACGTAATTGTTCAGGTAACAAAGGGCCCGATCGGCACAAAAGGACCGCGCGTTACCACCAATTTAAGTTTTGCTGGCCGTTATCTCGTTTTGATGCCGTTTAGCGATCGCAGCGGTATTTCACGAAAGATCGAAGATCCGAAGGAGCGTGCTCGACTTCGGAAGATTCTGCAGCAGCTCGATATTCCGGATGGAATTGGCGTGATCATTCGCACCGTTGGCGAAGGCCAGCGCGCCCGATATTTCGTACGCGATCTGCGATTCTTGCTCGAGCAGTGGGCGAAGGTTGAGGAGTTGATCCGCACTCAACCCGCTCCTTATCGAGTTTTCGAAGAGCCGGACCTGATCGAGCGGACCGTGCGCGATTTTCTGACCGAAGAAATCGACGAGGTGGTTTGCGACGATCAGGAGGCGATTGCACGAATGAACGCGCTGGTTGGAACCATTTCACGACGCTCACGCAATCGGTTGAAGCTTTACGACGGCGCAACGCCGGTTTTCGAAGCGCTCGGCATCCAAAAACAGATCGATGACGCATTTCATCGGCAGGTTTGGCTCAAATGCGGCGGCTACATTGTAATCGACGAGACCGAAGCATTGGTTGCGATCGACGTGAATACCGGTCGCAACAAAGGCGGACGTGACGTTGAAAAGACGATTCTCCAGACAAATTTGGAAGCGGCTGACGAAATCGCGCGTCAACTTCGTTTGCGCAACATCGGCGGACTGATCATTGGCGATTTCATCGACATGAAGAGCCGCAAAGATCAGCAAATGGTCTACACATTGATGAGAGAGCGGCTCAAACGCGATAAGGCAAAAACTCATGTCCTGCCGATTTCGCAGCTCGGTCTGATGGAGATGACGCGGCAGCGAGCACAGGAGAGCTTAAGCGACACGATTTACGAAAATTGCCCGTACTGTGGCGGACGCGGCGTGGTTAAAACGTCGATGACCACCAGTGTGGAGTTGCACCGCACTCTCAATACCGTCATGCGCAAATATCAGGACACCGTTCATGATTTTCGCGTCATCTTAAATCCTGATGTGCTCAAGCGCTTGAAGGAAGAGGATGAAGAGCTGCTGATTGATCTCGAGCGGCGTTACGCAGGACGCCTGATGTTTCGTGGCGACCCAACGTATCATCACGAGAAATTTGTGATTACTGACGCCAATACCAACGCCGAGTTAAAGGCTTGAAGTCGATAGGTAATTGAACCGATGAAGATGTCGGGCGCAGTCGCGCGCGATGTCGGTCGAAAAAAATCGATTTTCAGTTGACCCGCCGACAAAGGGGATTAGGTAACCGGCAAGGAAACAGTATGAAAAAGTTAATCTTAGCCATATTGGCAATGGGTGCGTTGGCTTCAGCCGCCTACGCAGGAACGGAGAGCTATTCTGGTAAAGAAATGAAGCAGACTGCTGCTCCACCGCCTTGTCCGGAATGGTATGCCGATAACGAATGGAACGTTAGTATCTGGGGCGCGTACGCGTTTACCAGCACAGACAACAACCGGGAAAGTATTGGTGATATGTTCGCCGTACCGCTCTTTGATGAGAGCCCGGGTAAATACGATCGTTTTCTCGGTGGAGACCACGCCTGGGGCGGCGGTGTTGATGCGAAATATTTCTTCCATCGCTATTTCGGCGTTGGAATTGAAGGTTTCGGCCTGGACGCGCATGAAAAACACTATGATTTCACCGATTTCGGTGATGGAGAGTTTGATCGTGATACCGAGCATCATGCCGTTGGCGGTGTGCTCGGGACTTTGACCCTGCGCTATCCGATTCCGTGCACGCGCTTTTCGCCCTACGTGTGGGCTGGCGGCGGCGGAATTTTCGGCGGTGAAAACGAGCGTCCGATTCGCGGTATCTTCATTCCACCGACTGGGGGTCCCGGCACGCCGTTCACTGAAACCGTCACTCATGACGATGAAACTCGCGGCATGGGACAGTTCGGCGGTGGTGTGGAAGTTCGCATTACTCCCCATATTGGGTGGATCGCGGATTTCAGCTGGAACGTGGTCGATGGGCCGCATAACAATTTCGGAATGGCCCGGACCGGAATCAATTTCGCGTTCTAATTTAGGATCGATAACTTAATCTCAAAACGCCGGAGCGCGGTCCACGCGTTCCGGCGTTTTTGCTTGGTGGTTTGCCAACCGTGCCAGACGCGTGAAATTAACGTGATGTCGTTTGCAGAAACGCTGGATAACCTGCAATTCCGAAAATCGTCGCTCGTGCAACGGTTCTCGGAGCTGATCGCTCCGAAGTCCGATATCGATCTCGAGTCGATGGCGCAAACGTCGCGGAGGCTGACGTTGCAAAATTTCGGTCGAACCATGCGGCTGTTCGCGCCACTCTATCTCTCGAACGAGTGCATCAACAATTGCAGCTATTGCGGTTTCTCCCGGGACAATCCGATCCTGCGGGTCACTCTCAGCCTGGAAGAAGTCGTGACGGAAGCGCGCCATCTTTCGCGGGGTGGGTTTCGTCAGGTACTCCTCGTCGCAGGCGAACATCCAAAATTCGTTAGCAGTGATTACCTGGCCCAATGTGTTCGCGCGCTGGCAAACGATTTTTCATCGATTGCCATCGAGGTCGCGCCGTTAGAAACGGCAGATTACCGTCCAATCGTCAGTGCCGGGGCCGATGGACTGACCGTTTATCAAGAAACTTACAATCGGAGTGCGTATGCGGAGTTGCATACCGCCGGACCGAAGCGCGATTTTAATTTTCGACTCGACTGTGCCGAACGTGGGTACGCCGCGGGATTTCGGCGACTGGGAATCGGTGCACTCTTTGGCTTATGGCGCTGGCAGGACGAAGCGGTCGCGCTCGCGGCCCACCTTGAATATCTTTTCAAACACTGCTGGCAGGCCCAAATCAGCGTGAGCCTGCCGAGATTGCGCCCTGCGGCGGGCGGGTTCCGTCCGCTTTTTAGCATGACCGATCGCGAGTTGGCGCAACTGATTTGTGCGTTGCGCATTACGTTCCCGCAGGTTGGGATTGTATTGAGCACGCGAGAAAAAGCATCCCTGCGCGACGCGTTGATGTCGTTAGGCGTAACCATGATGAGCGCCGGCAGCCATACGGAGCCTGGCGGTTATACCCAACAAGGGGCTGGACATCCGCACCAGACGGTGCGCGGCCGGATCATTGCGCCAGCATTTCAGAACGGCACAGATCAGTTGGCTACCGGACAATTCGAAATAAGTGATGAGCGGTCCCCTGCCGAAATAGCGACCGTTCTTCGCCACCTCGGGCTCGACCCTGTTTGGAAAGACTGGGATCAGGTCCTGTGCGCATGACCATCATGCTCAATGGCGAGAAAGCAGACGCGCAGGGCGCAAAAACGATGGCCGAACTGGTTGAGCGCCTACAGCTTTCGCCGCAAACCATCTTGATTGAGCACAATGGCGTTGCATTACACCGTCACGAATGGCGGCAGCGGTCGCTCACGGAAAATGATCGTGTTGAATTGATTCGCGTTGTCGCCGGCGGCTGACTGAACTTCCGCTCGTCAGGCAGATTTGACGATCACCCGCATGCCATCTGTTTGGACCACGGTAATCGGCGTCTTGGGCGGAATGAATTCCCCTTGCGTGACGACATCGACGACGTGATCGGCGAACTGCGCCTTGCCGCTCGGCCGTAAAATCGACAATGCAACGCCGCGCATCCCGGGGCTGAGCGCGAGCGCAGTGGCAAACTCCCGTGGAACGCCAGCCAGCGACGGCCCCGGCGGATTGGAAGCAATCAGCGCGAATCGGCGATAAATGCTGGTGCGCGGCAGGTAACGGGCAAGCAAACTGATCACGATGCCAGCGGCGATGAGCGCGAGAAAAAGATTCAAGAACGGAAGGGCAAGGGAACGGCCGCTTGGAAAAAATGTCTCTCCGGGATAACGATCGACCATTGCCCAGAGCAATGAAGCCAGAATCAGGAAGACGCCGACAACTCCGAAGACAATGGTGGAGTGCGCGAAGAATAAAATTTCGACAATGACCAGAACCAAACCTAGGACAAAAAGCGCGAAAACCTCCCACCCAGCCAAACCGGCAAGATAGTGGCCGAGAAAAAACAGCGCGAAACAGATCGCTGCCACGACACCGGGCAACATCGCGCCTGGAATTTTAAACTCGAGGTAAGCTCCGATAATTCCCCCGAGCAGCAGCAGCGGTGCGAGCGCCGTGATCCAAAAAGCAAGTTGTTCGAAGCCGGTCGGATCGAGCTGCACCGTCTTGCCCTTCAAGCCAGCTTTTTGAACGAGATCGGCAACGGAATCGGCAATCCCGTCGGCGAGCAGCGGTTTGCCGTTAATTTTTTCAGTCGCTTCCTGCGCGCTCAAGGTCAGCACTGATCCCTTTGGATGAATCACGCGATCGCCAATCTTGATTTCCTTGTCCTTGTTCATGAACGCTTCGCCAATATCGGGATTGTGCCCGTTTTTAGTGGCGGAACTGCGGAGCAGCGCCGTCCAATAGGAAATCGTCTTTTCGCGCTCGGTTGCCGGAAGATCTTCACCGGTCGCCAGAACCGGCGCCGCAGCGCCAATCGCGCTCACCGGCGCCATGTAAATATGCCGGGTGGCTATTGCGATGAGTGAACCAGCCGATCCGGCATTTGTATTGATGAAGGTGTAGGTCGGAATGGTCGCGTGGTTTAGAACCGCTGCGATTTCTTCGGCCGAGTCGAGCCGGCCGCCGTAGGTATTCATTTCAAAAATAATTGCCGACGCGCCATTTCGCTCCGCTTCCTTTTCCGCGCGCCGGAGAAACATTAAAAGCGAAGGCGAAATTTCATCGCGAAGCGGAACCACCACGATGTCGCCATTGTGAATGACTTCGCGACCTGCAACGCTCTGCGCTTGCGCGAGACAGCAGGCCGCGAACAAGATCAACCATGTCGTTTTCATAATTTGGAAAGCCGTGCCGCGTTGCGTAACTTTGACACGCCTTCCGAGAGCGAACGAGTAAAAACGTGATCCCAACCGAGACCATCGAGCAGATCGCCGCCGCAAATGATGTGGTCGAAGTCATCGGCTCCTATTTTCCACTCAAGCGGGCAGGCGCGAATTTCAAAGCGCTCTGTCCGTTTCATCAGGAAAAGACCCCTTCGTTTCATGTCAGCCCGCAACGGCAGACGTTTCACTGTTTTGGCTGCGGCGTTGGCGGCAGCGTCTTTCGCTTCGTGATGGAATACGAGCATGTCGATTTTCCGGCAGCCGTGCGCAAACTTGCCGCGCGCGTTGGGATTCCGATTGTCGAAGAACGCGCTTCTGCCGACGAAGATCGTCAACATCAGGCACGGCGAAATCTGTTGCGTTTGCACGCGGAAGCCGCCGAATGGTTCCAGGATAATCTCTTCAAAAAGGAAACGGGCGCGCCGGCGCGCGATTATCTAAAACAGCGCGGGATCGATCGGCAAATCGCGAAGAACTGGCAACTCGGTTATGCACCGGACAGTTGGGATGCATTTTTGAAATGGGCCCTTAGCCAGGGGTATTCCCGCGGCGAGTTGCTGCAAAGCGGGTTGATCAAGCT
>Ga0187779_10001108_pt1 | contig 16995 bp, 21 predicted proteins | sample 1015_Q2_SP10_10__FD_132435 | JGI IMG/M metagenome (GOLD analysis project Ga0187779, IMG submission 132435) | Tropical peat soil microbial communities from peatlands in Department of Meta, Colombia - 1015_Q2_SP10_10_MG | ecosystem: Environmental > Terrestrial > Soil > Wetlands > Peat | place... | reverse complement strand
GATTGGTACGCCATTATCTCTGAACTTGTGAAGTACATCTTTCACTATTCGGGCTGATCTAGGATCAAGACCGTTTAATGGTTCATCAAGAATCAGGACGCTTGGATGATGAAGTAGAGCCGCAGCAATCGCGAGTTTCTGTTTCATACCTTGCGAATAACCGTGAATAAGCTCATTTTCCCTGCCCTCTAGGTTCAGTGCCTTTAGGAATTCATATATTCTCTCACGTCTCTCTCCTTTACTTAACCTGTGAACATCTGCGATGAAGTCGAGATATTCCACACCTGAAAGAAATTCGTAGAGTCGTGGAGATTCGGGAACGTACCCAATCATTCCCTTAATTGCAACCGGATTACTCGCAACATCTAGACCAAGTACATGAATGCTCCCCGTGTCGGGTTTGATAATTCCGACGATCGTTTTCATTAGGGTTGATTTGCCTGAACCGTTAGGCCCAAGTAACCCGAGAATTTCTCCACTACGGACAGAGAGTGTTACGTTTGTGATTGCGCGGCGACTACCGAAGCTCTTTGAAACGTGATTGACGTCCACGGCAGACACTTGAGTCAACCCCTTAACCGTCTCCTAAGGCAAGCACCGAAAGAGCTTAGAAAAACTTCCCGTTTGCATTTAGCGATCGAAATGAGCCAGGAACAGGCACCTCCAGTGTGTAATATCTCGCTTTGCGGTAAGACTGCGGTCTGGAAGGTCGAGTTGTTCGATAGAATCGAATACTACTGTCAAAGGCACAAACCGAGCGTCCCTGATACTCTGATGACAAAGCTCGCATCCAAGTGAGTTGGCGCATGTTGAATACGTGAGTCGGGTAGAAAGGGTCCCTTGTTAGTGTGCAGTCTCTATTTCTACCTTTTTCCTGGTCTGTCAACGACCGCAGGTTTTAGATGGTCATGTTGACCTATTCGGCTCGGCGTTACTAATGGTTGTTAAGGCTTACGTCTTGGTTCAGTCGCAACTCGGAAAGGCTCGTTCGGTAGCTAAAGCTATGACTAAAGTTCGCGGGGTGAAGATGGTTCACGCCGTTACAGGCGTGTATGACGTAATCGTGTACCTTGAACTCCCGGACATGAACTCTCTTTCAGAGTTAGTGATTCGAAAGATACAGCCTGTAAAAGGCGTTGAGCGAACTCACACGGCAATAGTAGTGTGAGTTCCATTTCTTTACCTCAAGATTCCTTCATTGTTCCATTCCGTAGTTGCATATTTCGAATCGTGCAGTCGGATTAGCGTGCGCACTTCGCTAGGAGACAGTTCACTCCTTTTTAGTTCCGTGTCGAACAGGTCTTGGACTGCATTCAGCATTTGTTCTTTGACTTCAGAAGTTTCTACGGGTCGGCATAATTCTGTTTGTAAATTCGTCACGGGCTGCCATCTACTTCGGACTCGGTTCGTGGTATACTGCTTTCGACTGGGTGCGAGGACCTGAGTAACTGTTAGCAAGCTGGTTGAGACTAGAAGTGATGCGTGCCAGAGTACGAGGTTACGTTTCACCCCTAATGAGGCGCCTGAGATCTTCTTTCCATCTACCAAGATCGAGTTCGATTCAACGACAACCCTCTTCACACCCATTCGCAAAAGTGTCTCTTTTATGACTGCTATGTTGTAACGCTGGATTGCTTGGAGGTCGATGGTAGGTTCACACGTGACCAATGTGACGTTTAGGTTTCCTTGGTCGTGATAGACGGTTCCTCCTCCTGTGAACCTTCGAGCAATTGCAATCTTATTTCGCATACAGAGTGCCGTGTCGGCCTCCAAATGGATGTCTTGGAAGCGGCCTACTATTACAGCTGGAGGGTTCGACCAGATGCGAATCTTCGGTGTCGCTCCCACTTGCTCTTGGGATGTGATCAGTGCTTCTTCCAATGCCAGATTTCTGTAGACCGACTCATAGTTAATGTCAAGTAGTCTCCATTCATTCAGCGTCATTGGTATTCCACGTTCGGCACTCTTCTTGTACGCGGCTCGGGATGAACGGACTTAGTTCACTCTTCCTCAAGATTGAACCAATCCGCGGAATTAGTCCGATAGCGTCAGTTCCAAATTTACACAGTATGGATTGGACGATGAGACTGAGCTGTTCCGACCTAACGGTGTCTCTTTCCAGTTGGGTTTTGCGCATAGCGAAATCCAGCTGAGTCGGCAAGCAGTTGAGCACCTGTATTCGTTCTAATCCGCTAAGGATCCAGCGCGAAAACAGGCTTATCTGCGAATCTGACAGGCACCCTTCAATCTGGCCGGCCGAGACCTGGGTTACTCTAATCGAGATTGGTGTCCCGGGGGATATGCAGTAGTGGTCCGTGATTCGTCTGATTGAGATTTTCTGTCCATCCGCAAGTTGAGCTTGTAAGGAGCTCAGGTTTACGTTAACGGGGGTCGGTTTCGGATGCTCGATTCCGATGTCGACTGCTATTCCTGAAGTTGTTAAGTTCTTTACTATTCCTCGGTAGTTTCCGTGCAGTTCCACGTTCGAGGCGTCGATGAGGGCCACATGGAGGGTTCGAGATAGGAGTTCGATCACAACCTCAGCGTCTTCTCCATCGAGGTAGAGTGTCGCCCATCCTTGATTGGTGAACGAGGAGAAGGTTGCTGTTGCTGAAAGGTTCCCGATTATTTTGCGGATTACAGCGTCAAGCTGGTTGCGGAATTCTTTCCCTTCGACGGTGCCTTTCTTCTGGAGTAGTGTTACTTTCATGCTAAGTCTATCTGCTTAGCTCAGCTTCCAGTCTCTGTATTCTCAGGTCAAGGACTTCAACCGCTTCCGCGTTTTGCAAGCTTTCCAGTTGATTTCCGCACTTACCGCACTTGAAGGAGGACTCCATGGCCTCTTCGAAGGTAACTCGAACGTCACTATCAGTCTTGCATCCGAAGAAGGTGTGCTCTCGTTCATACTCTAGCCTCTGCTTCAGTTTGTCCAGAGCGCGTTTCTTTCTACTTCGAATGAATGCGTCCAACTGATCCGGTTGTAGTCTCCAGTAGAAAATGAACCAGCCCGTCTTCTCGTCTCTAACGCGAGTGCATGAGACTAACCCGTGATCGTAGAGTTTGTAGAGGACTTTGCGAACGTTGTTTAATCTTACCGCTGTTCCGCAGTCGTTCGTTATCGTCTCGTCGGTTCCTTCTCCAAGCTTCTTGAGGCTCTTAACTACGGTAACTGCCTCTTCGCCTCCGAAGAGATTTGCCACCTTGATTAATTCTTCATCTAGAACTGACATCAGTAATCATCGAGGTTTAGCTTCTAAGTGCTCCCGTCTTCTCATTAATCCTTCGCCGCGCGTCTGTAAAGGCGTTTTCTGATAAGTAACTTATTTATACAATGCGTGAGTAGCATCCGCGGGCCGCTGAAGATGAAAGAGACGTTAGCTACCCTCGGCTTTGTTCTGTTCTTCGCTGGCTCAATGCTTGACATCTCAGGCTCATTGTTCGTCACACAGGGTGGTACGCCGCCTTCGACTTACTTCAAGGTAGGAATCATGGAACTAATAGGAACAGTCATTTTTCTGGTAGGTATTGTGCTAATCATCAAGACTCGCTAAGCAGGTTTGCGTGTTAGATAATTCGAAATCCCGCGTTATGGTTTTGCGAATGGGCCATAGGATTCCAAGGGATCAGCGCGTAACCACGCATGTCTGTTTGACGGCAAGAGCGCTCGGCGCGAACGGAGTTTACGTGTCCGATTGCCATGACGGTCAGCTAGCCGAGACTGTAATGAAAGTCGTAGAAGAATTCGGCGGCGACTTCATAGTAGAGACGGGGGTTCCTTGGAGATCGACAATTCTCAACTGGAAGAGATCAAATGGTAGGGTCATTCACCTAACGGCTTACGGACTTCCGTTGCAGAATGTAATCGCGGATATTAAGAGCTCGAAGCTTGACAAGTTGATTGTAGTGGGTTCGGAGAAGATGCCTGGTGAGGTATTCCACCTAGCAGATTGGAACGTCGCCATAACTAACCAACCGATTAGTGAGGTAAGTGCCTTAGGAATTTTCCTGGATTGGCTATTCGATCATCAGATGCGCGAAGATTTTCCGCGGGCGAGAAAAAGGATTCTGCCAAGCGAACGTGGAAAGAGCGTTGTGAGCTCTGACTAATTCTGGTCCGTAGCCTTCGTCTTATCCTTAATTTTGATTATGTCGCCGAGCGTTACTTCTGAGGGGGGAGGTCCTTTTGGCACTTCTTCGGTTTCAGTGGGCGGTGCGAGTAGTTTCACTTTCAGTTCATGCTCGAGCTCTCGGCACAGACGGATGTCTGGAGTTATCTTGCCAGTCTCAATCTTCTGTATGACTGAGAGTTTCTCTTTCACCCGAGTAGCCAGATCTTCTTGAGAGAGACCAAGCTTGGTCCTGTACTTTCGGACTCTCGCTCCTATGTCCTCGACCAGGTCAACTTGATCCATCTCCTTAGGTAACTCGGCCTTCCTCCTGGCCGGTATGGTAGGTGCGCGCGGCACAGTTACGCCGCGAACTTGATGCTGAGATTGGTGTTGAGATTGTGGCGGTTGAACTCGTTCTTCTTCGTATGGTTTTCCAAGCTTCTGACATACATGACAGACCAGCATCTTCGCTCCTTCAACCTCAATCTTGAATGCTGGTCCTCCTATGTCGCGTCCACAAATGTCGCAGTTCAATGCGATCCCTATCGTTTGCGAGGCTGGAAGCTTAAATTGGTTTCTTGAATATGATTGTTCCTGATAGCGATGCCGAATCGCGCGACAAGAGCTCAATTACGAAAGATAATTGGCATCGCGAATTACCAGTTCGGATCTGGGGCAGGCGTGGTCCTCTTTGACCGTAGCAGTAGAATCGTTTGCTCAAGAAAGACTGGAAGGGTCCGTCACATTTACCGCGGGGAAAAGCTCGTAGCGACTCTGAGGCCGACGGACGGGTATCTTGCCTTAACTCCGCACGGAGCCAGAATTTTAGTCAACAAGATGAAGCAGGTACCAAACACGGTAACCGTCCAGAGCGATGTGGCCGAGTTCATCACGAGGGGAGGCGACGTTTTCGCGAAGCATATTGTGCGCTCCGCGGACACAATTCATCCATCAGATGAGGTTATTGTGTTGAACGAGGAAGGAGGCTTGTTAGGCGTAGGTGCCGCCCTTCTAAGCGGAAATGACATGAAATACTTCAAGCGTGGGGTTGCAGTACGGGTTAGGAGAGGAATAGACGAAGCCCACCGTGCGAGTGAGGATATAGAATAGTCGGTTTTGTTTGCTCATGTGTCAGATCGATATTGGAGGAACCGCCTTGAAATTTGCGAATGTTCATAAGAAATCAAAGGTGTATTGAAAGGAGACATGATATGACGCTCGTAGTAAACGGTTCAGGTTTAACTGTGGAGGACGTCGTACGCGTTGCGCGTCAAGGCGAAAAGGTGGAGTTGCACCCTGATTCCATCAAGAAGATCAATTCGTGCCGCTCCATGCTGGAGAGAAAGATTGAAGCCCATGAGATCATGTACGGCGTCAACACTGGCATAGGCGAATTATCGGAGGTAGTGCTAAACGACGAACAGATACGAGATTTTCAAAAGTATTTGATTTACAATCACGCCGCGGGTATAGGTGAACCCATGCCTGTAGACTGGGTCCGCGGCGCTATGCTCTCGCGTGTCAACGTGCATGCCCACGGGAACTCCGCTTGCCGTCTGGAGATTACCCAAACTCTCATTGACATGCTGAACAAGGGAGTTACGCCTTACGTTTGCGTCAAAGGATCTGTAGGCGCCTGCGGCGACTTAGCGCCGATGGCGCAGATGGCTTTGCTTCTGATGGGTCAGGGACATGCCTACTATCAGGGCGAATTCTTAGATGGCCTTGTGGCGATGGAACGCGCAGGAATCTTGGTTCCCGGACTTAAAGCTCGTGATGGTCTGGCCGCAATAAACGGTTCAAACTTTCTTACTGCCATGTCCGCCCTGATGATATTTGACACTAACAACTGGCTCAAACAGGCTGAGATAGCGTGCGCCATGTCGCTGGAGGCTCTGAAAGCCAATCTATCCCCCTATCATAACCTGATCCTCGAAAGTCGTGGTTTCCCCGGTGGTGTCCGCAGCGCAAAATCGATTCGTAGTGTGGTTGCTGGGGGAGAACTTTCAGAGGGTAAATTGAAGGTGAAGGTGCAGGACGCTTATTCGATGCGGTCCACCCCTCAAGTTATTGGTGCGGCGCATGATGCACTCGCCTTTGCGAGAGCACAAGTGGAGACGGAACTCAACGGAGTTGCGGACAACCCTATTTTCTTGCCGGACAAGGACCGGGTACTATCAGGCGCCAACTTCCAAGGTTCCCCCGTTGCTCTGGCTATGGATATGGTGGGCGTCGCGATAACGATGGTCAGCGTCCTCTCCGAACGTCGCATGAACCGTCTGAATAATCCGGCACTCAGCGTTGGTCTGCCAGCCTTCTTGATAAATACCCCAGGAATGTTCTCCGGACTGATGCTTAGCCAGTACACTGCTGATATGCAGATCGTAGAGCAGCGTATCTTATGTATGCCCGCCTCCATGCAGTCAATTCCTGCTGCAGCCGACCAGGAAGATTTTGTTTCCATGGGAATGAACACTGCCCTTAAGAATTTCCAGATACTCGACAACGCTTACGGGATTCTCGGAATAGAATTCATGGCTGCGGCCCAAGCCCTTGACCTTCGCAAGAGATCTGAATCACCGTACGAATTCGGAAAGGGAACCCAAATTGCCCACGACATGATACGTAGACACGTCAAATATCTTGACGTTGATCGCCCGCTCTATGATGATCATAACCGGATGAAGGAGCTGGTGAAGTCGTGCGGGATTCTTCAGGCAGTTGAGAATGCGATAGGTTCGTTAGGGTAAGTGAAGATGATTTAGTGGCTGACGGTTTATCGCTGCCCTTGCCTACTTGATGTCAAGTGAACTTCGCCGAAATTCTTATTCAGTAATGCAACTCATTTCATGTTGAAGGCAGATGGCTTACAAAGCGTTGAAAGCAGCGCGGGGTGCTCACGGCAGCAGAGACACTGCTAGGATGATGGCGAAGATGGGAGTGAAGATGGATGAACTTCCAGACGTTACTCAGGTAATCATCAGAACATCAAGCAAGGATATCGTGATTGACGCGCCTAACGTTACGATGGTAACTGTGCAAGGTCAAGCTATGTATCAGATAGCCGGAGGTGAGGTTTCAGAATCACAACCTCAAACAGCCCCTACAAGCAACGCGCCGCCCGAGGTAGATGTGCAGCTCGTCGCTCAGCAGACTGGGAAATCTGTTGACGAATCGCGCAAGGCTTTGACTGAAGCTGGCGGAGACCTGGCTCGCGCAATTCTCCTACTCAAAGGCCAGCAGAACTGACCGTCTGGACGGCCGCCTCGGCCTTAGCCATTCTACCCTTAATGCGTTTGAGCCGGAAGAAGTCTTCGCGTTCAGCTTCCTCAAGATGCATCTCAATGTAACGTATGGTTCCAACCATTCGAGGAATCACTATGTACTCGAGGGAATTTACGCGCCGTTTCGTTGCAGCTATTGCCTGCGCCAGTTTCATGAGCGCGGCCTCTGCGCTTGAGAGTTCAGCGATCAGCTTGATCGCCTCCGCCATACTCATGGTAGCCACGTCTAACTTCATGGACGTGTCATAGGGGTTGTAGGGGAATCCGTCAAGTGGTTTGACGCCAACATGAAGGAAGGGAACTATCACCCCAATGACGTTGCGGCTCTTGGGATCAATGGCATATCTGTCTTCTACACCGATCGAGGTTTGCTCTAGTTTCATGTAACCCATAGCCATTTGGGCGTCAACGAAATTATCGTATGCCTTCGCCAATTGCTCCTGCGCTTTCGCTCTTAGGTTTGCTATCTCCCTCACGAACTGGAAGAACTCGATCATCAACGCGTCCAGTTTCTCTCTCAGGAGATCTCGGCCTCTCTCCGCTATCTTCCGTCTCTTGCGGAGAGTTAGGAGTTCCATACGGGTTGGGTGAATGCCCGCTATTAGTTCAGGCATAACGTCTACGTTCCGGTCCTATGGTTGGGGTGGAATTGCTTTATGGTTGCAGGGTCAATACGCTTCAGTTCGCTTTCAGGAAGCGCAGCGAGCAGGTCCCAGCCGATGTCCAGAGTCTTCTCAATATCACGATTCTCGTATTCTCCTTGAGTGATGAATCTTCGTTCGAACTCGTCAGCGAATTTCAAGTACAATTTATCTCTCGATGAGAGAGCCTCTTCTCCGACCACTGCGACCAGGTCTCTGAAGGCTCGGCCCTCAGCGTACGCGTAATAGAGTTGGTCAGAAACCTCTCTGTGATCCTGCCTTGTCCTCTCCTTCCCGATTCCCTCCCGCATCAGCCGAGACAGAGAGGGAGAGACATCGATCGGTGGGGAGATTCCTTTCCGGTTGAGGCCACGATCAACTATCAACTGGCCTTCGGTGATGTATCCGGTCAGGTTTGGAATGGGGTGCGTAATGTCATCATGAGGCATGGTCAGAATCGGAACTTGCGTGATAGATCCTTTCGCGTTATGAATTCTGCCCGCCCGTTCGTAGATGGACGCAAGGTCCGTGTACAAGTAGCCGGGGTATCCTCGTCTGCCAGGCACTTCTTCTCTAGCTGCGGAAATCTCGCGCAAGGCTTCAGCGTAGTTTGTCATGTCAGTGAGAATGACGAGGACGTGCATGTCTAACTTGAACGCGAAATACTCGGCTGCCGTTAGTGCCATTCGTGGGGTGAGTATTCTTTCAATTGCAGGGTCATCAGCCAAGTTAACGAACATCGTTACGTGCTCGAACGCGCCCTGCCGTTCAAAGTCCTCCCTGAAGAATCGAGCCTCGTCGGCTGTTATGCCTATCGCGGCGAAGACAGTTGAGAACGGTTCACCTGTCCCTCTAACTCGAGCCTGTCTCGCGATCTGGGCTGCGACACGGTTGTGAGGCAGACCCGCGCCTGAAAAGATCGGAAGTTTCTGTCCTCTAACCAGCGTGTTCATTCCATCGATGGCTGAGATTCCCGTCTGAATGAATTCTCTCGGGTACGTTCTTGAGTAGGGATTGATGGGGGCTCCGTGGACATCAGCGTAGTCTTCGGGGATGATTCGTGGTCCCCCATCGATTGGGTTACCGCTACCGTCCAATATTCTTCCGAGGAGATCGCTTGAGACTGGCAAGGTAACCGTTTCGCCTAGGAATCGCACGAACGTCGAGGATATGTCTAAACCGGAGGTGCCTTCGAATACTTGAACAATCGCAAGGTCACTTCGCACCTCCAATACCTGTCCGCGTCTTTCTTCGCCCGTTGGTGTCCTTATGCGTACAAGTTCTCCAAACCCGACTCCCTTGACGCTCTTGACGAATAGAAGTGGCCCAGCAATCTGGTCAATCGTCGAATATTCACGGACGGTTACTGCCATTACTGTTACCTTCTCACTTCGCTACCTCTACGACTTCCTTCGACAGTTCTTGGAATTGCTGACCCATCCTGGATTCTACTTCGTGAGCGTACGAGTCAAATGTCTCCGACGGGTGAATCTTAGCGCGTGCTATCTCCTGTTTCGCGGGCACCTCCAACGCGCGCTGGAGTGAAACGCCCTTCTCGACACTGTTCCTCATCCTGTCATAGAAACTGAGGATTAGTGACATCAACTTGAAAGTCTTAGTCGGCGAGCAGTAGCTGTCCACCGGGTGGAGAGCGCTCTGAATGAGAAAGTCCTCCTTAATCATACGTGCGGCCTCGAGCACAACACGCTGGTTCTCGGAGAGCGCGTCAGGACCAACGAGCATCACGATCTCGCGAAGTTCTTCGTCGCGTTGGAGGAGTGCCATGGCTTCCTTTCTCAGACTTGACCATTCTGGCTTGATTTGCGTCTTGTACCAGTTCTCTAACGAGTCGAGGTACAGTGAATAGCTAGTCAACCAGTCGATCGCAGGGAAATGTCTTCTCTCTGCCAGCGCTTTGCTGAGCGCCCAGAACACTTTAACAATCCGCAGCGTGTTCTGGGTAACGGGTTCTGAAAAGTCCCCGCCTGACGGTGATACGGCGCCAACAACTGAGACAGAGCCTAGCTTGTTAGCTTCAGAGCCGACTACTCTCACGCGTCCGGCGCGTTCGTAAATCTCCGCCAGTCTCGAAGCTAAGTACGCGGGGTAGCCTTCCTCACCCGGCATCTCCTCCAAGCGTCCAGAGACTTCGCGCAAAGCCTCCGCCCACCTTGAAGTTGAGTCTGCCATCAACGCAACGTCGAACCCCATGTCTCTGAAGTATTCTGCTAGAGTGACACCCGTGTACATGCTGGCCTCACGTGCAGCAATCGGCATGTTCGAAGTGTTCGCCACCAGCAGCGTCCTCTCCATCAAAGGCTGACCGGAACGAGGGTCCTTTAACTCAGGGAAGGTTTCCAATACTTCCGTCATCTCATTTCCCCTTTCACCACAACCCACGTAAACAATTACGTCAGCATCAGCCCATTTTGCAAGTTGATGTTGCGTAATTGTCTTCCCGGTTCCGAAGTCGCCCGGGATAGCGGCCGTACCGCCTTTTGCGATTGGGAAGAAGAAGTCGATTATTCGCTGTCCCGTGATTAAGGGTGTATCTGACGGGACCTTTTCACGAACTGGCCGCGGAACACGAACAGGCCAAGAATGCATTAGATACAGCTTAACCTTCTCGCGACCGGTTCCAACCTCCGCGATTGTCTCTTCTACTGTATAGTTTCCCTTCGGCTGTATCGACTCGATCGTACCGCTAACGTTGGGGGGAACCAGAATTCTGTGTTTAACTAGGACTGTTTCAGGAACCTCGCCTAACACGTCCCCGCCAGATACCTTGTCACCCTTCTTCACGTGAGGAGTGAACTCCCACTTCTTTCCTCTGTCAAGCGGAGGAGCCGTGATTCCTCTGTGTATGAATGCTCCACCCTTACTTTGAAGAATCGGGAGAGGTCTCTGGGTCCCGTCAAAGAACTGGTTGATTAACCCTGGGCCTAATTCGACTGATAGCGGCGCACCTGTCCGTTCAACAATCTCTCCAGGTTTTATTCCAGTGGTTTCTTCGTAAACTTGGATTGTTGCCGTGTCGGATTGCACGCGAATTATTTCCCCGATCAGGCCTGCTGCTCCGACCTTCACTAGTTCATACATCCTGGCACCGAGCATACTCGACGCGACGACGACTGGTCCCGCTACTCTCTCGATCTTTCCGGGTTTGAAGGACACTTCAAGTACCTCTTGCTTTCTGGAACGTTGCTGCATACTGAAGGTTCTTACTTATCTTTTGCTTTCGTCTCGAACTTCGTTAACGGTCCGTCCTTTGCTCGTAGTGTCGTCGCTTTCTTATCCACATCACAACTGCTGCCGATTCGATGATGATCAGGAGCGCGAAAATGTAGACGTCGAGCGGGTTGAGGTATGTTACGATGAGCCTAGGGAAGTAGGTTTGGTCTGGAACTTGATCGTGAGTGAAAAATTGAGTGGAGTATAGAAGCGTCGTGTTCTCCTGCGTGTCCCGCACTACAAGCCCGTAATTCGGTGCACCCTGCTGCCAGTCAATCATTATGTCCGTAATGTCCCAAGTCATCCAGACGATTGGACCAAACCATCCGCCCTGTTCAGGTGGAATTACGGAGGTCGAAGCTTGGTCGTCGGTGTATTCAGGTTGATTCGCCCAAGTTACAGTCATCTCTCCCCACGGCTGTGTTACTCTGTAAACTCCGTAGACCCTTCCAGTGGAGTCTCCGTAAGGCGGGTCGTTCGTAGTCTTCTGCCATAATCTGAGGCGTAGTTGCGCGGACAATATCCACGCGTTCGCGGGGATACTGCTCGTGTTAAACTCAATCCACCCCCTCATATTGTGACCTACAAAGGAGGTTATCTCAAAATTGTTCGACTTTCCATTATTAGCATTCGGAACAGATTCCCAAGCATAACTATCTTTGCTTGGGTAAAACGCCACAGACGTTACCGCAGTAGCGTAGAATGCGCCAAGCGTTATCCCATAGAGAATTAGAATGACCGCAACGGCGATGACCTTGCTCCCCCTCTTCATAATCGACACTTGTTATTCAACAACAAAGGTCAAAGCAGATAACCATTATCGTATAAGCAGAACCGTCCATGAGCTTGATAGACTTCCTATCTGCCGTCATAACGTTGAAGAGGATTCCGCGAAGCGGGTGGATAACTCACGGAATATCGCTACCCGACGTGGAATCTGTCGCGGATCACACGTTCTCCATATGCACCTTATCCATGCTCTTGACAGACTTGGAACGAGAGAAGGGTGTTCGAGTTGATGCTGATCGAGTTCTCCGAATGGCAACACTTCATGATTTGGCAGAAGCATTGACGTTTGATATTAGCAAATCCTACCTCTTGTATCTGGGGAAAAGAGGGAGCGCGATGAAGAATGAAATTGAGAGTTCTGCGTGGAAACATCTCGTTAGACGCGTAGGCTCAGCCAACATATCCCATGATTACGCGCAATTACAGAAACAGTACGTGAGCAACATTACTGTAGAGGCACAGATCGTTCACGCTGCTGACAGCATCGACATTCTCCTCCAAATCCTTGAACTGAGAAAGCGAGGGTACCCAGCGGCTTTGCTCAATGACTTATGGGTTGAGACCGTGAAGAAGCTTAGGGATACGCGGGTTCACTCTGCGGTGCAATTATTGGCGATTATTACACGTGAAGGCCGAAAAGCTGCGCTTCAGATCAAATGATATGAATGTACGTTGACGGTAATTGGACAACTCCGACTCCGTTCTCGTAAATCCAAATTCCGAATTCCTGTGACTTCGGGTCAACGACGAGTGAGAGCGAGTAATGTGAAAACTGGTAGAATTGCATGTGCGTATCAAGATCTGTTTGGGAAAGAAATAGACCGTGCCCTGGATGCGAATGATACCACCCAACAATCTTCCCCTCAATCTTGCCTTCCACAATATCCGACGCTACTTGCGCTAAGCGTTCGCGAGGAAAAGTACATGAAACAGTATCTATCTCATTGTTCCCTGGAATAATCTCATTTACCCACAGCGAATGATCCTCCAGAACGCCCATGAGAAGACCTATCCGTTCGACGGGGCGATTCACGTCGCGTGCTATCTTCTCGACCACTCGATTGGTTATGAATACTTTGAACAACCCGACCACGTGAACGGACAGAACAATCAGAAACATATTGTTTAATATTTGCATCTCTCCGACGTTGACAATTCGTACGCGAACGAATGTCTCGGTCCTGCCTTCATTACAGCAAGAATTGGATCGAGCACGCGCGAGGAAGCTGGGAGCCATTATCACTTTTTGAGGACAGCAGAACCGGGGTTGAACCGACTCTTCTGTGCGTAACTTCCAGGTTTGAGTAGCCATTTATGCCTTGTGTCATAACAGGACGTCGGATAGGGATAATCTCATAATGTTCATCGACACTACTCTAAGTAGGGTTTGGTTCGATGCCAAAAGCCTTCGTGTTCATGAATATTGATGCGGGATCTGAACCTGAAATCTTGAAGAGTTTACGTGAAGTTCCTGAAGTCAAGGAATCATACTTTGTGTATGGTGTATATGACATTGTGGCTAAGATTGAAACTGACACCATGGACAAACTGAAGGAAGTGATTACGTGGAAGGTGCGTAGACTGGATAAGATTCGATCTACACTGACCACGATAGTCAGCGAGGGTAAATAGGGTTCCAGGTCTGTATCCTAAAGTGGGAGCGCGCGACGCGGTAATTTCCTCGCGGTCATTGTTTCACGAATATCGCACGTGTCATCATCAATCATCTGCGCTATTTTAGTCTACGTTCTGATCAGTTGTGATATTCATAAAATGAAGCGTTCCCTGATGGGTCATCCTCTAATCGTTATCAACCCGTCTAGTTGCAGGCTAGATTTATAACGGGTGAAAAGTGTTTGCGGTTGCTCCAACGTGGTCCGATATGGACGAGCTAGAGGAGCTGCGAGAGAAGAAAATACAGGAATTGGTGAAACGAATGTCGACGCCTAAAATTGATAAACCGATAATCGTCAGCGATCGCAACTTTGAGCAAGCCGTGAAGAATTATCCGCTGGTCGTCGTAGATTGTTGGGCCGCTTGGTGCGCTCCATGCCGCGCAATAGCTCCGATAGTGGATGAACTCGCCAAGGAATATAAAGGGAAAGTAGTTTTTGGTAAGTTGAACGTGGACGAAAATCCGGAGACAGCACAACGATTCGGAATAATGGCAATACCGACCTTATTGGTGATGAAGGATTCGAAAGAAGTTGACAGAATAGTCGGCGTGCTTCCGAAGAGCGAACTCGAAGGCAAGATCAACAGTTACGCGTGATCGGGCGTCACTTATATGCTTGTGGCCGTCCTAGTGGTAACTATGAGTACGTCGATCTCGCTTTGAGATACCCGAAGGGCTTGAAGAAGACTGGATGACTGGATTAGCGAAAAAAACTCAATGATGAAAATTGGAGCTAATAGCGGTACTCGACTTCGGAGGACAATATTCACATCTAATAACGCGCCGAATTAGAGAATGTGAAGTATACTCAGAACTACTCCCCTACTCAACTAGCTTCGAAGATCTCTCGAAACTTGGCGCCAAAGGCATTATCCTCTCAGGTGGCCCCGCAAGCGTCTACGAAAAAGATGCTCCGAGATATGACCAGCGAATCCTCAAGTTAGGGGTTCCAGTGCTGGGAATATGTTACGGTCTTCAATTGATGGTTGACCATCTTGGTGGTCACGTCAAAGCGACTACGCGCTCAGAATACGGCAAGAGCTCACTAAGCGTCCTCGATAGCTCGGACCTCCTCCGAAATGTGCCCTCTGAATTCATAGCTTGGATGAGTCATGGAGATTACGCCGAGTCCTTGCCCGATCGGTTTGAAATCATCGGAACCTCAGCCAACTGCAAAACCGCGGCAATACGAAATTCAGCGTTACGCTATTACGCAGTGCAATTCCATCCAGAGGTCGCGCATACAGAGCATGGAACTCGTATCATTAGAAATTTCGTGCAGGACGTTTGCGGCTGCTCCCCTACGTGGACGGCGAGATCAATCATCGAAACAGCGATCGAGCAAATCCGCACTTCAGTCGGAGATGAAAGAGTGCTCGCGGCAGTGAGCGGCGGAATAGACTCGACTACGACGGCCGTGCTCGTTCAGAGAGCACTTAGAGATAAGCTGACGTGCGTTTTCGTGAATCATGGTCTCCTGAGAAAGAATGAGGAACGCGTTGTACTCCAATCGCTGAAGGAATTAAACTTGAACGTGCATTACGTGGACGCGTCAGAACAATTCCTCCAGAAGCTTAAGGGAATTGAAGATTCGGAGCAGAAGAGGAAGGTGATTGGAGAAGAATTCATCAGGGTTTTTGATGAGGAAAGCCGCAGACTAGGCGTATTCCAATGGCTAGCTCAAGGGACTCTTTATCCGGATGTGATTGAAAGTGCCGGGACTGGAAGCGTTGCTTCTAGAATCAAGACTCACCACAACGTCGGGGGCATTCCTGAATGGTCAAAATTCAAGATCATCGAACCCCTCAGGTTACTCTACAAAGATGAAGTTGAAGATAGCGGCTGAACTAGGGGTACCTGAAGTCCTTGTAAAATCGCACCCGTTCCCAGGTCCAGGATTGGCGGTGAGAATCATCGGCCAGGTCACTGAGGACAAGGTCAGGATATGCAGAGACGCGAGTGCCATCGTGGAGGAGACGCTGAAACGCCACGGCTTGTACGAGTCGGTGTGGCAGGCGTTCGCGGTTGTGGGTGATGATCTTGCGGTTGGTGTCCTGGGAGATCAACGGCGCCTAGGGCATCTTGTTACCGTGCGAATCGTACAGTCTGTTGATGGTATGACAGCAGACTGGACCCGAATATCTGAAGAAGTTCTGGAGGAGATGAGCAACCAGATCACTGGGGAAGTTCGAAACGTAACGTGGGTGGCTTATGCCGTAACTTCTAAGCCGCCGTCGACCATCGAACCATGCTAATGGTTAGGTTTGAACGAGTGGCCGCATCCGCATGTCTCTGTCGCGTTGGGATTGTTGACTTTGAAGCCCTCACCCATCACTGATTCTTCGTAGTCTATTTCAGATCCGTCAAGGTATTTCGCACTCTCTTGATCGACAATAACCTTCACGCCATGGCTCTCGATCAGAGTGTCATCGTCATTCTTCTTGTCGAAGGCCAAACCATACTGAAACCCGCTACAGCCCCCTCCAGACACGTACAGGCGGAGGGCAGCATCGTTCTTCTCCTGCTTTTCCATCGCGACTCTAACTTTCTCAGCGGCTTTTTCAGTAATCGTAACTCGTAGCGTGTTCGGTGATTGTAGCAACAGTATTACCGAGTTTTGTATAACATATGGACTATTTAAGTTTAGGATAGACTAAACTGAAATCCATATCCACATTCTTAACCATAAAGTGGGTATTCGCACTCACGATGCGAGATGAGCATTTAGATGGCTGATAGGACCGGGTTTGTTTACGCAGAGTCCTTCCAACGATACAATTTCGGTTCGACCCATCCCCTTAGGCCAATCAGGTTGAAGCTTACCTTTGAATTAATGAAATCCATCGGGTTGCTCTCATCACCGGAGATCGATGTTCATGAGCCTAGGATAGCAACGAGAGACGAGTTGCTGCTCTTCCATGATGAATCCTACTTAGAGCTTGTCGATCGGATGAGCAAGAGCGGGTCCGGCTTTTTGGATGCAGGTGATACCCCTGCTTTCAAGGGCTGCTATGAGGCGTCCGCGCTTGCGGCAGGAGCATCACTCACAGCAATTGATCTGGTTATGTCGCGCGAGACGGCTCACGCAATGAACATTGCAGGAGGCCTGCACCACGCTCATCCATCACGTGCATCAGGATTCTGCATATTCAATGACCCAGCTATCTCCATCGCATACCTGAAACAGAAGTATTCGATTGAAAGAGTCCTCTACCTAGACATTGATGCACATCATGGGGACGGCGTAATGTACGGGTTCTACTCGG
>Ga0187779_10001103_pt1 | contig 17084 bp, 17 predicted proteins | sample 1015_Q2_SP10_10__FD_132435 | JGI IMG/M metagenome (GOLD analysis project Ga0187779, IMG submission 132435) | Tropical peat soil microbial communities from peatlands in Department of Meta, Colombia - 1015_Q2_SP10_10_MG | ecosystem: Environmental > Terrestrial > Soil > Wetlands > Peat | place... | reverse complement strand
CCGCCGAGCTGCTGGCTTGATAATAAATTAAAAAGCAGCCAGACGACTATTATCTGGCTGCCAAATTTTACGTCCCATCTGCAATTTGTTTTGACTATCCAATCGTCGTTGCACAGCGCATCGGGTGGTAACGGAACATCCGTTCAGAATCATCCCTCGGGCTTCTTGCGGAGAGAAAAGGGAAATCCCGTTGCCGCATCGTATCGCTTGAGATAGTCGCTGCTCATCCGTTCTATATCATACCCAAGGGCCTTTGCATAGAGCATGAGAAAGCCCCTGATATAAGCCCGAGCCGGGAGCTTCTTGAAGTTCTCCTCTTCAATGAACTCCAAGTAGCGCACGCTCACTTTGGTCATTTCCGCGATATCCCGTACACTCAGCCCCCTCTGCTCTCTCAGGAGTTTGATGACAGGACCGGTAAATTCCGCTACGAAGGGAGAAACCGGGGAGATTTCTCCCTGCTCAGGCCGTTGCGCCGTCTGCGGCATCGCACCGGCGCCGCTGTCTGCATAATGATCTTCCTGGCGTGCAGTGGGTGATATCTGGATCGATCGCGGCTGAAATTTGGGTGCAGGCGACGGCGGGGGAGGTGCCTCCGGCAGTTCGTTCCGGCTTCTCAGCATCGCATCATACTTTTTCCGGTTGTCCTCGTACACGAGGGTGCGGTATGCCTCTTCTATCCGCTGGTGTATCGCAGCAGTCTCCTCCGACGTGAAGAGCGAGTAGAGCGCAATCGAGTTCGGATCGTACACCCGCCGGATCCGCTCATAAGCCTTATGGATCTCCTGGGAGGTCGCCTGAGGGCTTATCTCCAGCAGTTCATAGAAGTTCAGGTCCTCTATTTTCTTGATCATGGAACCACCACCTAATAGAGCATACTAAGCGTGAACTGTTCCTTCCTAAGCAGATTGTTGACGATCCGTTCTATACACCGAGATGGCCGCGAGTAGGGATATTCAATAGCAAGTGGACGCTTGCTCCGGATGGACTGCCACACGCAGTCGTCGTATTCCACGTAACCCAGGTATTCGAGATTGATTCCGAAATATTTCTGGCAGGCACTCTTCATTGAAAATCCGATCTGGATGTCGTTCTTGGTTCTCACCTGGTTAACGATCAGTTTGGGCCTGAATTTGAGTACCTCGAGCTCGAGGATCTCGCCCACTTCTTTCTCCATTTGCTTCACACGCTCGATGAGGTCGAAGGGAGTGCGGACGCCCATGGTGTTCTTTTGGTCCATGGCCGCATCGATAAGGTCCTTGATCCCCTGGTGGGTCACCACCTTCTTGAACCGTCGGTAGAAAGCGCTCTTGATGAATCGGTAAGCGTTCTCGATGGCTGTTGGCTCGGGCAGTACAACGAGGATCCCATGGTCGGAGAAAAGGAAGAAGTCGATGATATTGTACGAGGTCCCCGCGCCAAGGTCGAGCAAAATGAAGTCCGCGTCCAGTGTCTCTAGGTGCCTCAGCAACCGCGTTTTCTGGGCAAAATTTGGATTGGCCGCATCAAGAAAGTCCTGCGCCCCGCTGATGAGACTCAGGTTCGGGATGCTCGTATTGATGATTACATCCTGGATGTTCTCAGTGTGACGGTTCAGAAAATCGGAAAGTGTAGTCTCCGGCACACCTATCCCGAGAGTGGTATGGAGGTTCGCACCGCCCAGGTCCGCGTCCACAAGCAGGACCTTTTGCTTGAGCCGCGCGAGGCAAATTCCGATATTGCCGGTGATAAGGCTTTTCCCGATCCCGCCTTTGCCGCCGCCGATGGCCCAGATCTCTTTCTTGCGCAGAGCATCCTGGAGTTCTATCATCATGTAACATTCTCCTCGGTCGTCACAGAAGTCACGGGCTCAGCTTCAGCCATTGCGGAAGACGTCTCATCCGAAGGGACCGCACCGGCGCCCGCAACGGGGACCTTTTCCATGACCTCTTCACCGGCCTCGAGCTCTTGGAATTCCTTAAGTGTTGGCAAGGCCGAGAGGTCCTTCAGTCCGAAGTATTGGAGGAACTCCAGGGTGGTGCCGTATAGCATGGGTTTGCCCGGCACGTCCTTTTTACCCACGATCTTCACAAGGCGGCGTTCCATGAGGTTCCGCATAATGCCGCCGATGTTCACGCCGCGGATCGTTTCTACTTCCATTCGGGTGATGGGCTGCTTATAGGCGACGATGGCAAGCGTTTCGAGAGCGGGCTTCGAGAGCTTGGACGAGACCTTGACTGACTTGAATTTCCGTATCCAAGAGGCGTTCTCCGGCCTCGTCGCGAGCTGGTACCCGCCGGCTATTTCAGCCAGCATGATGCCCGCGGCACGTTCGTCGTACTCACGGCGCAGTCCCTGTATCTGCGCCTCGATTTGTGCCGGTGGCGCTTCCTCGAAGATGCCCTTGAGCCTGTCCAGGGACAGGGGATTGGTCGAGACGAAGAGCAGCGATTCGATTGCTGACCTTAGATCATGATCTTCCAAAGCTTAATACCTCAAAAAGAAATCGGAAATATCTAACGCGGATGACCGCAACACAAAAAAGATTAATACGATGACCGATTCCATGTTTTTGTTCTCTCCACGGTTCTGCGGACGCCTGCATCCCATGGCCCGTGACTTTACATAGCCGAAGGGTCCCCGAGCCTTCCCAGGGCTACCTTGGCATTCATCTTAATATCGATATCAGTCGTTGTTTCAAGAATCTTCCTTAACTTCGGGACAGCGTCCTTCACGATTTCCGGGTTCGAGCTGCCGATGTTCCCGAGCGCCGCTACGGCGTTCTTGACGGCGTTCGGATGACCGCTGTCCAAGTACTGCATCAACCGGGGAACCAGGTTCGCCACTTCCTGTGGATAATGGAGGCCGATGGCACCGAGGGCGAAGAGCACACCACCGCAGGTGGCTTCCTTTGAAAATTCTAGAACCTCGACAAGCTTGGGCAAGATGCCGCGGATATGCTCGGGTGCGTTGATGCCAACCTTGCCCAAGGCGTGCGCAGCGGCCTCTCGTTCGTCGTCATCTCCCTGTTCGAGCATCTCGATCAGGCGCGGGACAGCGTCCTTCACGAGGTCCGTATGGGCAAAGCCGATGTTCCCGAGGGCGTAGGCCGCCTCTTGGCGTACGAGGCTCTGCTCGTGGTTCAGGAGGGACTTGAGTTTGGGTGCGGCTTTCGCTGCAGAGTCTTTGAAGCTGAAGCCGAGGTTGCCAACGGCGTTCGCAGCGTCGATCTTGATGAACATGTCGGGGTCATCCAGGAGCGCGATGAGCGTTGGAAGGTGCGCTCTCGTGTCGTTCGGATAGTCGAAGCCAACTCGTGATAGAAGGGTGAGCACGCCTGAACGCACGTCCCCATTCTTCTCAGAAAGAAGCATTACGAGGTCGCTGATAAGCGAGCGGTCCGCGTAGACCGCGGTCTCGACGTCGCTGAATTTTTTCGCTTTTGCAAGCGCCTTGATGTCGGGTTTCATAGCATTAATTTCTCTTCGTCATAGACGCATGGTCAACATCTGATTAGCTTGTCGCAGCTTGTCGGCTTGGAAGCTCTGTCTCATCCGAACAGGTTTCCCGTGGAAGTGTCCTGATCCTGTGGTTCCGTAACGGCCTTCATGATCCGAATTGCGCCGAATTGCTCAATCTGAAACGCTTTCACCACCCTTGTCTTGACCAGTTCGAGGAGGGCAAGGAACGTGCCGATAACCTGCATCCTGCTGGTGCTCCCCTCGAAGAGGTCGGCGAAAAGGATGCTGTCGACGATCTCAAGCCTCGCCAGAATCTGCGAGATCTTTTCAGTGATCGAGACGGTCTCAGTCGTGATCTCGAATTTTGTGTCCGGGACACGAGCAATCACATCCTTGAGCGCCGAGAGCAAGTCGAACAGGTGAAAATCAAAGAGAAGGGGTTCGTCGTCTGCAGGCAACTCGGGCGAGTCCCCCTGCCGCGTGAATACCCGGGACCATGTCTCTTCCTTGTCCTCGAGCGAGCCTGCCGCTTCCTTAAAGCTCTTATACTCGAGGAGCCTGCGTATGAGCTCAGCTCTCGGGTCAATCCCGTCATCCTCTGCCTCGGGGTTCTCGGGCGGAGGCAGTAGCATCCTGGACTTGATATGCGTGAGCGTCGATGCCATGACGAGAAACTCTCCCGCAATCTCCATGTCGAGGCTCTTCATGATATCAAGGTATTCGAGGTACTGCTGGGTGATGAGTGCAATGGGGATATCGTAAACGTTCAATTCGTGCTTCTTGATGAGATGCAGAAGAAGGTCCATGGGGCCTTCGAATATCTCGAGTTTGATCTGATACGACATGATTGATTGAGCCCCTCTGTACATGGACCGGACGGGTCCGGCAATGAGAAATTATCATAAGGAAATTAGCGTTATTTGCATGAAAAGTCAAGAGAAAATATTACGGGGAACACTCAGTTTCTGGGCTGATCGCTCATGGCAAGAACCAATATTTGATATCTCTAATCGACAGGCCAAGAGCAATGTGCCATGATCTTTGATCTCTCTTCTCTGGTATAATAATAGAGTATTCAGGAGAGTGAAAATGGCGGCTGATAGCGGGGGCTACTCTGAGAAAGCACTCTTGCGCATGATCAGGCAGTGGATCCCGCGGGAGCGTGTGCCCAAGCGGGTGAAAGTCAAAGACACCGCGGACTTCTTCCGCGTGGACTTCGACGACGTAGTGGTGCTGAATGATGTCCCCTATTTTATCCGGAACAACGAGCGCGAAGGGCGGTTCGGAATCGACGATGAACAGAAGTTCTGGGTAAAGCGCGCGTGTAATCTAGTCACCGGCGAAGTCAAGATCTTGAAGTGGGTCTTCAAGGAGCGGTTCAACGCAAGGATCGGGAGCCTCGTGTTCGAGTGCGTGCGCAGTCCGCAGAAGGAGGCGCGGATCCTCGAACTCGTAAAGGGCAGGCCGGAATTCATGCAAGGCGAGACTGTGTTCGATTCAGCCGGGAAACAGCTCCGCATCCTCGACTATATTCGGGGCAGGACGCTCGGCCAGCTCACACTCGAGATGGGCAAAGACCACGAGGATTTCTTCTACAATTACTACCCCGCACTGCTCGATGAGTTCATCCGCGTCGTCGAAGCTATCCGCTTCCTGCATGAGAATAACGAGAAGCATGGGGACGTCCGGCGGGACCACATCATTAAGGACGCTTCGACCGGTCAGTACCGCTGGATCGACTTCGATTTCAATTACCGCCACGGTGAGAGCCGTTTCGGGTACGACCTCTTCGGCCTCGGGAATGTATTGCTCTTCATCACGGGACGAGGGGATATCACGACACATCGTCTTCTGCGCGAAAATCCCGAGATGCTCGACCGGCTCACGGAAGACGATGTGAACATCGTGTTTCACAACCGCGTAAACAATCTCCATAAGGTCTATCCCTACATTCCGGAGAAGCTGAATAGAGTTCTCATGCACTTTGCCTTGAGCGCGCCCGTGTACTACGAATATACGAAGGAGTTGCTCGAAGACCTGGGAGAGGCCCGGGAAGAGTTGATGGTACGATGACCTGCTTCCAGAGTGCGCGAACGACATCGCGGAAAACTAAATAGGTGCTATTGAAATTCAAATCGCTACAGAGAAGGATATTTTTCGTATTCCCGAAAGGAGTCCCGCAATGAATCTCGAAGCCAGCAGCCCTACAAGCGACAAACATCTCCTGATAGCAGTCGATGAATCTGACAGCTCGCGTCGTGCCGTGCTTTACGTCGCTGACTTCCTCGGCGGATTCCCCGGCTTCCGGGTTACCCTCTTGAGCGTCATTTCAGAGCCCGAGGAGGATTTTTTCGATACTGACGAGGAGCTGAATACCTGGATCAAAAACAAGATCGATACGACCAACAAGATGCTCGAAAACTACCGCCAGATTCTGATTCAGTCCGGGTTCCCTCAGGACAAAGTCCGGTACCGAGCATGCGTGGGCGAAGCCAAGGCCTTTTCTCAGGCCATCCTCGAAACACGCTGTGACCTTTCCTGCTGCACGATAGTCGTGGGGAGCCACCACAAATCCAAGACCGAGGAGTTTCTCTTCGGCAGCACTTCAAGCAAGCTCATCCACGAGGCCAAGAATTGCTCAGTATGGGTAGTGGAATAGATGAGCTAAGAAGTTCCAACAATAACATGCGTCGCAATTTGAAAATGCGAACGAGGTGAGAGTGAATTGCGGTGCGAGACGAGATGGTCGCTCTCACTTCAGCTTCTCATTTTTTTCGCGTATTCTCTTCAATCGTTCAAATTCTTCGTTGTATTTTCGGCCCCTCAAAGCAGAGGGGCTGACCGACCTAGAATCCAGGAACTGCCGAACTCAACTATCGAGACCCCTTCACTCCTCATTTTTCATGATATCCGCATTTGGCAGGGGTTTTTAAAACCTCGTTTTTTAAAATCCTGATTTTATGCCTGTGAAAGGGGCCTGTTATTATAAAAACCGCATGAAAATTGCCTAAATATGGTATAAAAATCGGCTTGACAATACAATATGTTGTGGTTATACTTCGTAACAGTTTTTATTGAACCGTTTCCTGCAGCTTATTGCTTCTTCTGGCTTCACGCAAAAAACCTCAATAGGCTTCACCCAAGAGAAACACACCACAGGCAGGGCCACATGAGATTTTCACTAAAATGCTATTTTAATCATCTGACGAGTCAAGCGAACAAGTAAGAAATAGAACGCCGGGGCGGTCGTCAAAGCCGCCCCGGCTTTAATTTGAATTTATGATTTTTTTTAAAGTCTTAGAGGAGGGAGTAGTTATGAAGAGCGCAGTTCCTGTTTCGGCACCAGCATCCGGCAAAGGTCTCAATCTATCCGAAAACTGCCTCAAGGTTCTAGAAAAACGATATCTGAAACGGAACGAGGACGGGACCGTTACCGAAACGGCAGCAGACATGTTCACGCGCGTGGCGCGGACCATCGCCGAGGCAGACCGGGCCTATGGCAAGTCGGATGCCGATGTGGAGCGGACCGCAACCGAATTCTATGGGCTTATGACGTCCCTTGAGTTCCTGCCAAACAGCCCCACGCTCATGAACGCGGGTCGGGAGCTTGGCCAGCTCTCAGCCTGTTTTGTGCTGCCCGTGGGCGACTCCATGGACGAGATATTTGAGTCTGTAAAACAGGCGGCACTCATCCACAAGTCCGGCGGAGGCACGGGTTTCTCCTTTTCACGCATCCGTCCGAAGAATGACGTGGTCAAATCCACCAAGGGTGTGTCGTCGGGCCCGATTTCGTTCATGACCGTGTTCGACGCGGCCACGGAAACGGTAAAGCAGGGTGGCACGCGTCGCGGGGCGAACATGGGCATCCTGCAAGTGGACCATCCGGACATCCTTGACTTCGTTACTTGCAAGCAGCAGAATGACCGTCTGAACAACTTTAATATCTCTGTTGCTATCACCGACCCATTCATGGAGGCGGTAGAGAAGGACGATGAGTACGATCTAGTGTCACCGCGAAACAAGGGTGTGGTCAAGCGCCTTAAGGCACGTCGGGTCTTTGATACCGTGGTGAACATGGCTTGGAAAAACGGTGACCCGGGCATTATTTTCCTCGATCGCATCAACCAGTACAACCCCACGCCGCACGTTGGCAAGGTTGAATCCACCAACCCCTGCGGTGAGCAGCCGCTTCTGCCATACGAGTCCTGCAACCTTGGCTCGATCAACCTGGCCCGGATGCTTACGAAGAACGGCAAGGCCGTTGACTACGACAAACTTAGACACACTGTGCAGCAGGCGGTCCACTTCCTCGACAATGTGATCGATGTGAATCGCTATCCAATCGAAAAGATCAGCGAGATGACCCGCACTAACCGCAAGATCGGCCTCGGCGTCATGGGCTTCGCAGACATGCTGCTCGAGATGGGGATCCCCTACAACTCCGACGAGGCCGTCAAACTCGGGGAGTCGGTCATGAAATTCATCACCGAGGTGGGCAGGAAAAAGAGCGAAGAACTCGCCAGGGAGCGCGGGTACTTCACGAACTTCAAGGGAAGTATCTACGACAAGCAGGGCATGGCGCCGGTTCGGAACGCGACAGTGACAACGATCGCTCCGACAGGCACGCTCTCGATCATTGCGGGCTGCTCGAGTGGCATCGAACCGCTCTTCGCTCTTACCTTTGTCCGGAAGGTGCTCGATGGGGCTGAACTCATCGAGGTGAACCCCGTGTTCGAACGGATTGCAAGGGAGCGAGGCTTTTATTCAGACAAGCTTATGAAGGATATTGCCGAGCACGGGGGATGCACGGGCATACCGACGGTCCCCGAAGACGTCCAGCGCATATTCGTCACGGCCCACGATATCACTCCTGAGTGGCATATCCGCATGCAGGGTGCCTTCCAGAAGCATACTGATAATGCTGTGTCCAAGACGGTGAACTTCCCACACAACGCCACGCAGAAGGATGTAGAGAAGGTGTATATGCTGGCGTATAAGCTCGGCTGCAAGGGTGTCACTATCTACCGCGATGGCTCTCGCGACGAACAGGTGCTGAGTACAGGCGCCACGGAAAAGGCTCGCAAGGCTGCGGCAGCTAACCAATCGATCACGGTCGCTTCGGCATCACCCGAACTGACCGAGGAGAAGAAGCCGCGACACCGTCCGCTTCTCACTCAAGGGGTCACGCAGAAGATCCCCACGGGATGCGGCAACCTCTACATCACGATCAACGAGGACGAGGAAGGCATCTGCGAGGTTTTCTCGACGATGGGCAAATCCGGCGGGTGTGCCGCGAGCCAATCAGAAGCAGTAAGCCGTATGGTCTCCCTTGCGCTTCGTTCTGGGGTGTCTATTGACTCGATCATCAAGCAGGTAAAGGGCATTCGCTGCCCATCTCCGGCATGGGGAGAGGGGGGCTCGATCCTGTCTTGCCCTGACGCCATCGGCCGAGCGCTTGAACGCTATACCAAGGACGGCATCAGCCAACGGCATCACAAGGTGAAGGCAGCTGCGGCGCAGCAGACGGTCGCCTATTCATCATCCGACTGCACTCAGGGAGGGAACAAAAACCTTCTCGGCCTATGCCCCGAATGCCCAGACTGCGGCGGGCTTCTTGAATTCGGCGAGGGTTGCGCTTTCTGCCGGGGGTGTGGGTTCTCAAAGTGCGGGTGACCGCAATGCCGAATGTCGGGTTCGGTGTGCGGCTATAGAGTCCTAAGAATCCATCGGATTCATTACCGGAGGCGAGGTGGGCAAGACAATTGCTTTCAGCATCACCGGGGCGAAAACTGCAGATTGAATAACGAAAGCCGGGAGATTTTTCTCCCGGCTTTTTTATACGCTCAGGGCGTCCTCTATAAGGGGCCGCCAGGAACCTTATTCTGGGTAACATTCTGTATTTTAAGGAGAAATGTATGGCGCTCGATTTAGATGATGTGATCTTTGAGCTTTACAGGCTTGCCGAGACGAAGGAATGGGATGGCACGAAAACGGACGAAGTGCTTGCGGTCGCAATAGAAGGCATGGAGCATATCTGGGAGCTCAGGCAGGCAGATAAGAGGAAGACAGCAATGGTGAAAGCGAACAAGAAACAGCCGCGGATTTGGTGTTAAGTCTCCTTTGCGGAAAAAAACTTGACATTTGGCTGATATGCTTCTACATTAAGTATTAAGCGCTCGTAAGCGATGCAGGGTATTGCTTTATCCGTGTTTCGAATATTCTGTGCCGCTTTTTTTTTCAGCCGGGGTGGCCGTTCAGCCCGTAGATTACGGGTCATCAGCATATAAGGAGGGGAATGCATATGGCTATGGAGAAGGTTGTGCAATATGAGTGCAGAGTGTGCGGCAGGAGGTTAGACGTCTCGAAGTTAACTGGCGAACTGTATCAAGAGCCTGTGATATGTTGCGGTCTTGAGGCTACGGAAGTGAACGTTCCGGAAGAGCAGGCGGCTGCACCGGTGACGCCTGCGGTCAGAAAGAGGCCTGCAAAAAAGAAGGCCAAGAAAAAGGCAGTAAAAAAGAAAGCCGCCAAGAAGGCCAAGAAAAAGGCAGTGAAGAAGAAAGCGGCAAAGAAAAAGGCGACCAAGAAGAAAGCGGCAAAAAAGAAGACTGCGAAGAAGAAAGCGAAGAAAAAGACCTCCAAGAGAAGATAAGGAACAACCGCCGTCATTATAAAGGGCTCCCGGGCATGTCATTCCGGAAGCCCTTTTTGTTTATATGCGACTCTGATAAAACAGTTGACTTATTGGACATCAGGCTTTAGGATTCTTTCATGCAGACTACAGCCTATCTGGAGCGCCGGATCAGGCGGCTTGCGGGCAAGGCCGTGGGCGACTTCGATCTCATTCAAAACAAGGATCGGATCCTTGTTGCGCTGTCCGGCGGCAAGGACAGCTGGACGCTTCTCCATGTTTTGGAAAGCCTGAGGCAGCGGGCGCCGGTGAATTTCTCTCTCTTCGCCGTCACGGTCCACCCCGGTTTCCCGGGTTTTCAAACCGGCCCAATCGAGGCATATCTCCATGAACGGGGATATGAATATCGCATCGTCCATGCCCCTATCCATGAAATCATGCTCAAGAAACTGAAGCCTGAGGACACTCCCTGCTCCCTCTGCGCCCGGATCCGCAGGGGGGTGCTGTATACCCAGGCGATCGAACACGGATGCACCAAGGTGGCCCTCGGTCACCACAGTGATGATTTCATAGAGACGCTGCTGCTCAACCAGTTCTACAACGGCACGATTAAGGCCATGGCCCCCCTGGTGCATGCTGAGGACGGCAGGAATGTAGTGATCCGCCCTCTCGTGTATGTGCACGAGGATGTTATCATACGGTTTGCATCAATGGCGCGGTTCCCGATCACCTGTTGTGCCTGTCCATCCTGCGGAGATCCGGGAATGAAAAGGGTCAGGATGAAGAAGCTCCTCTTCAGCCTTGAGCAGGAACAGCCGGGCATCAAGGCAAGTTTGCTTGCAGCTCTCGGAGATATCGACCTCAGGCATTCACTGGTGCGGGCGCGGCAGGACCATGAAAAGAGCACGGGGAAATGGTCCGGTATCAAGTCCTAAAGATCAGGAATGAAAAGACAAAAGGTTTGACATTCTATGCTTGAGAGGCATATAATTTAATCCGTCAGAGAAAACCGCTGGCTCCTCTCGCGGTTGTACACCACTCGTCAGGAGGCTGCCATGGCCGAGACCAAGAAACTCGGTGAACTCTTGAAAGAAGCAGGTCTGATCGATGATTTCCAGCTCCAGTCGGCGCTCTCACACCAGCGAAACTGGGGTGGAAAGCTGGGAGCCATCCTTATTGAGCTGGAGTTCGTTCGCGAAGATGATCTGGCCAAGATTATTGCTGAAAAACTTCGCACTCCGCATGTCAACCTGTTTGATCCTCCGGTCCCGGAAGATGTTATCAAGTTGATCAAGGATGATGTCGCAAAAAGATATAATGTTGTTCCAGCGAGGAAAGACGGAGGGACCCTTGTTGTCGCGATGGCGGATCCCCTGAATTTTGAAGTGGTAGATTCTCTTAGGTTCATCACCGGCCTGAAAGTCAAACCGGCGGTTGCTCTGGACTCAGAGATCAGGGACGCTATCCGAAAATATTATGATGGCGAAGACGTCGTCAGAAAGACGAAAACCACCTTCCGGGACATAACGGCGGCTGCGGGGAAAATGGAAATCATTCGCGGGAGTGACCTCAAGATGGCCCCGGCAGCGGGAACAACCTCGCCGATTCTGGCGCAGGAGGAAACCGCGCGACAGGAACTGTCTGATAGCAGGATACGCCTTGATGCGCTTATCAGCCTGCTGATTGAGAAAGGTCTGATTACTCGCGATGAACTCACTAAGATGATCTATCAGAAGAAAATCGGGCTGTGAAGAGAATCGAGATGCCCCATGGGGAGCACATCAGGGGTGGTCACTGGAGGCATGCATGGCTTTAAGAGGTTGTCTTGTAAAATCTATTGGAGAATGAAGGAAGTACGCTGAAAGGAAATGTGATGAAGAGACTCGTTCTGGCAGCGATCACGCTCATTGCGCTTGCGGGTATCGGATCAGCCGCAATGGCCCAGGAATACAAGGGGCCCAAGATCTTGGCTGATCAGCTAAAGTTCCACATCGGCAAGGTTGCCCAGGGGGCGCAGGCGGAGCATGTATTTGAAATACGCAGTGTGGGTACGGATGCCCTGATAATCGACCGGATCCAGTCCAGTTGAGGCTGCACGGCCGCGGTGATTAGTTCTAATCACCTTGAACCGGGAAGTGTGGGGCAGGTTAAGGTAACGGTGGATACCGCCGGCAAAACGGGATACCTTGAAAAACATGTCACGGTTCATACGAACGATCGCATCACGCCCGTGATAACGTTTACGCTGTCCTTGGAAGTTGTGCAGAAGTAACATTCTGCGCCATTTCTGTAATGTCCGGAAGTATACACTATTTTCTTGACAATTTTCTGCGGCTTATGATAGTGTCTTATGGTTTTTTGATCGGAAATCATCACAGAGAGGCTGTAATACCTTGAAGCAGCATAGACATCCGCAATATCCCAGCGACACGCCAACCCCGGGCATAGGTCCCGCCCCGGCGGGACTATAACTTCTTCTATTTTAATAGAAATCATTACGTTTACATCGTTTAACCACGTGTACTTTGTTGACTAACCAACGTATCTCTTTGGAGGGTACCCCCATGCAGAAAAAATACCTTTTGGCTCCCGGCCCTACGCCCGTTCCGCCAGAGGCGCTCTTGGCCATGGCCATGCCGATCATTCATCACCGCGCTCCAGACTTCCTGCCCGTACTCGATGCGGCAAAGAAGGGCCTCCAGTGGCTTTATCGGACCAAGAACGATGTGCTTATCCTCTGTTCCACTGGCACGGGTGGCATGGTTGGCTCAGTGACCAATTTTTTAAGTCCCGGTGACAACGTCCTCGTGATTAACGGCGGTAAGTTCGGCGAACGCTGGACCAAGATCTGCCAAGCCTATGGCATGAAAGTCGAGGAAATCGTCGTGGAATGGGGCCATGCGGTCAAGCCCGAGCAGGTCGAGGCCGCGCTTAAGAAGAACCCTGGCATCAAGGCAGTGTTCGTGCAGGCCAACGAAACGTCCACCGGTGTGTATCATGACATAAGATCGCTTGCCGCAGTCGTAAACAAAACAGATGCGCTCTTCGTCGTTGATGCCATATCGGCACTTGTGGCGCATGATCTCCGCACAGATGAGTGGGGGATTGATGTTATGGTCGGCGGATCGCAGAAAGGCGTGATGCTCCCGCCGGGTCTCGCTTTCGTGTCTGTGAGCGATAAGGCATGGAAGATGGCTGACGCGGCGAAGACGCCGAAGTTCTATTTCAACTTCAAAAAGGAGCGGGAGAACCTTGCCAAGAACCAGACTAACTTCACATCGGCTGTGACGCTTATCATTGGGCTCAATACATGCCTCAAGATGCTGCAGGAAGAGGGACTCGAGAGCATGTTCGCGCGGCATGAGAAGCTTGCCAGGGCAACACGCGCGGCAGCAGGGGCGCTCGGACTCAAGCTCTTCCCGAAGGAAAGCCCGAGCAACGCGCTCACGGCCATCGAGGCGCCGGCAGGCATTGACGGCCAGGCGATCTATAAGAACCTGAGAGAGAAGTACGGTATCACCGGCGCCGGCGGCCAGGACAAGCTCAAGGGAAAGATCTTCCGTATCGCCCACCTGGGCTACGCCGACACCTTTGACGTTATTACGGCCGTTGCCGGCATCGAGATGGTGCTGAAGGCCCTCGGCCATCCCGTGAAATTCGGCACCGGCGTCGGTGCGGCGCAGGAAATATTGATGAAGTAACTAGACGTTGGCACGGACTTATGAACCTGAAAAACTGAACAAGTTCTGATTCGAATTTGCTTTAAGTTTTTAGCATTCATATCTCGTGTTTGTCGGAATAAATGAGGAGGCTTCATGAAGGTTCTCATCAGCGATAACCTCTCCCCCGTTGGAGTGGAAATTTTGAAAAAAGCCGGTCTTGAAGTCGATGCCCGGAGCAAGACGAGCGTCGAAGAGATCGAAAAGATCATTGGCGATTACGACGCATTGATCATCCGATCGGCAACGAAGGTCACGAAAGAGCTTCTCGACAAGGCAGTGCGGCTCAAGGTCGTTGGTCGCGCGGGAAGCGGCCTGGATAACGTGGACACCGCTGCGGCAACCAAGAAGGGCGTTGTAGTTATGAACACGCCCGGCGGGAACACCGTAACCACGGCGGAGCATACCATTGGCATGCTGTTCTCCTGTGCCCGGATGATCCCCCAAGCCTATGCTTCGCTAAAAGCGGGAAAATGGGAGAAGAAGAAATTTGAAGGCGTGGAGCTGTACGACAAAACACTCGGCGTGGTCGGTCTTGGCGCCATCGGTGGTGTGGTGGCGAACCGCGCCGTGGGACTCGGCATGAAGGTGCTTGCCTACGATCCTTTCATCTCAACGGAGAAAGCAAAAAATCTCGGGATCGAGCTCGCTGATCTCCCTACGATCTACAAACTGTCAGATTTTATCACGATCCATACGCCCAAGACCAAGGAGACGACGAACCTCATCAATAAGGAGACAATCGCTCAGATGAAGGACGGCGTGCGCATCATCAACTGCGCCCGCGGCGGCATTGTGAACGAACAGGACCTGTATGAGGCGCTTAGGAGCGGCAAAGTGGCCGGTGCAGCCTTTGATGTGTTCGAGAAGGAGCCGCCAGAGAACAATCCGCTGTTGACACTCGAAAACTTCATCGCATCCCCGCACCTCGGCGCGTCAACCCGAGAGGCACAGGAGAACGTTGCCGTGGCCGTGGCCGAGCAGGTTGTGGATTACCTCATCGCAGGGACGGTGCGGAACGCGGTCAACGTACCCTCGGTCCCGGCCGACCAGCTTCCGGCACTCAGTCCGTACATCAACCTTGCCGAACGCATGGGCCTGTTCATCGCCCAGCTCTATGAGGGCGGCCTCACCCAGGTAACGGTGGAGTACAGCGGCGAGGTGGCTAATCTCAAGCAGGACCCCATCACACTGGCTGCACTCAAGGGACTGCTCACACCCACACTCCAGGAGAACGTGAATTATGTGAATGCTCCCCTCATCGCAAGGGACCGTGGTATTGACGTGAAGGTATCCAAATCCAGTGAAGCCACGGAATACACGAGCCTCGTCACGCTCCGGATCAAGGCGGGTGGCAGGGATGTGTCCGCGGCTGGAACACTCAACAGCAAGAAAGAGCCGCGCATAATCCAAGTGGGCAACTTTCCGATGGAGACCGTGCCTGAGGGCGATATGCTGGTGCTCATGAACAACGACAAGCCGGGCGTGATTGGCGGTATTGGAACGCTCCTCGGCCAGAACGGGATTAACATAGCACGCATGCAGTTCGGACGGGAGAAACAGGGCGGCTTAGCCATGTCCGTGGTTAGCATCGATAGCGCTGTGTCCGATGAGCTGATGGGAAAGATCAAGAAGCTGCCGAACGTTCTATCGGTGAAGATGGTGAAAATATGATGTTCCTCTCAGGGTGGGCGAATTGAAGATTGACATTGAAAAACGATTCCCTAATTTTCAATATCCATTGAACCCGGCCGCAGGTCGGCAGTTTTAAGGAGAAATAATGCCAGTGTTAGTGGTAGTGGGCGCCCAGTGGGGCGATGAAGGCAAGGGCAAGATCATTGACCTGCTCACCCAACGTGCGGATGTCGTCGCTCGGTATCAGGGAGGCCACAATGCAGGACACACCGTCGTCGTGGACATGGACGAATTCATCCTGCACCTGATCCCCTCCGGTATCCTGCACAAGGGCAAGATCTGTATTATCGGGAACGGTGTGGTCGTTGACCCCGCTGCTCTGATCGAGGAAATGGACGGACTCAGGGTGCGCGGTGTCAGGTTCGACGATAACCTTCTCATCAGCGCGAACGCGCACCTGATTATGCCATACCACAAGGCACTCGATATCGCGAGCGAGAAGCTGAAGGGGAACAAAAAAATAGGAACCACAGGCCGAGGCATCGGCCCGGCCTATGCGGACAAAATCGGCCGTAAGGGCATCAGGATGGCAGATCTCTTGGATGCCAAGATGTTTCGTGAGCAGCTCGCGAGCAATACCGGCGAAGCGAACTTCCTGCTTGAGCGCTACTATAAAGCACCGCTCGTTCATCTGGACCAGGTATATGAAGAGTACCTAGGGTATGCGAAGAGGCTCAAGAAATATATCACCGATACCACGCTCTTTCTCAATCGGGCAGTGGATAAAAAAAAGAAAGTCCTGGCAGAAGGAGCGCAGGGTACGCATCTGGACGTCGACCATGGAACCTACCCCTTCGTGACCTCGTCAAGCCCCACGGCCGGCGGCGCGTGTACAGGCCTTGGCATCGGTCCAAATACCATTTCCGAGGTCATGGGCATTGTGAAAGCCTACACCACTCGTGTGGGAAGCGGCCCTTTTCCCACTGAACAGGAGAACAAACTCGGTGAGCTGCTCCGTGCCCGCGGAAAGGAATACGGCGCCACGACCGGCAGGCCCCGGAGGTGCGGCTGGGCCGATACGCTCATCATCCGGCATGCGGTCCGCGTCAACGGCATGACGAGCGTAGCAATCACTAAGCTTGACGTGCTTGATACGCTTGACGAACTCAAGATCTGCGTAGGGTATAAGTATAAAGGGAAGTTGTATGAAGAGATGCCGTCGGAACTCTCGGTACTTGAAAAAGGCACACCGCAGTATATCACCATGCCCGGCTGGAAGCAGACCACAATCGGTATCAGGGACTACGACGACCTTCCGAAAAAAGCCCGGTCCTATGTGGAGAAGCTTTGCAAGCTGTCAGGGGTGAAGCCGGCCATCATCTCTACGGGAGCTCGGCGGGACGAGACCATCATGCTTGAACAGCCGTTCAAGAAAGCTGCTCCGCGCCGAGTGTAATCGCGTAATTGGTATTTTTAGTTGACAAACGCAACGCTTCTTTGCTAATATACGCATTCTTTTAAAAAGAGCAGCGAAGTCCACGGGCCGATAGCTCAGTTGGTAGAGCACCGCCCTTTTAAGGCGATTGTCGAGAGTTCGAATCTCTCCCGGCTCACCAGTTAAATTTCCGCGTAGCGGAAATTTAACAGAGCAAGCTCTCT
>Ga0187779_10001102_pt1 | contig 17098 bp, 9 predicted proteins | sample 1015_Q2_SP10_10__FD_132435 | JGI IMG/M metagenome (GOLD analysis project Ga0187779, IMG submission 132435) | Tropical peat soil microbial communities from peatlands in Department of Meta, Colombia - 1015_Q2_SP10_10_MG | ecosystem: Environmental > Terrestrial > Soil > Wetlands > Peat | place... | reverse complement strand
GCGGGGTCTGGACGATGATGTCCACGACGATGTGCCGGTCGGCGAGGGCCCCGAAGATGCGCGCGGCCACGCCCGGGCGATCGGGCACCTCGCGCAGGCTGAGGCGCGCCTCGTTGCGGTCCTGGGCGATTCCGCTGACGACCACCTGCTCCATGGCTTCGTCCTCCCGGCAGACGAGCGTTCCCGGGTCCTCGGTGAACGACGACTTCACCCAGAGCGGGACGCGGTACTTCATGGCGAACTCGACCGACCGGATCTGCAGAACCTTCGCCCCCAGGCTGGCCAGCTCGAGCATCTCCTCGTACGAGATGCGATCCAGCTTGCGGGCGGCGGGGCAGACGTTGGGATCCGCAGTGTAGACGCCGAGCACGTCGGTGTAGATCTCGCAGGCGTCGGCGTGCAGGGCGGCGGCCAGCGCCACCGCGGTGGTGTCGGATCCGCCGCGGCCGAGGGTGGTGATGTTGCCCGCCTCGTCCGTCCCCTGGAAGCCGGCCACCACCGCCACCCGGCCGGCGCGCAGCGCCTGGTCGAGCGCTCCGGCGTCGATGTGCTGGATGCGCGCCTTGCCGTGCACCGCGTCGGTGACGATGCGGATCTGGTGGCCGAGAAAGCTCGTCGCCTCGCCGCCCTCGGCCTGGACGGCCAGGGCCACCAAGCCCACCGCCACCTGCTCGCCGGTGGCCAGGACGACATCCTGCTCGCGCTCGCTGGGCGTCGGACTCACCGCGCGGACCAGGCCGAGGAGCCGGTTCGTCTCGCCGGCCATGGCCGAGACCACCAGGACCACGTCGTGTCCGGCGGCGCGGGCGCGGAGCGCGTGCCGCGCGACGTTGCGAATGCGCTCGACGTCCGCCACCGAGGTTCCGCCGAACTTCTGGACGATGCAGGACATGGACGGTTTGGGGTAAGGAGGGCAGGCTCTTACAGAAAATGGCGACGACGCGAAACATCCTCCTCGACGGGGACACCCTCCCCCTGGAGGCCATTGCCGACGTCGCTCATCGCCAGGCGACGGTGGCGCTGGCGCCCGAGGCGCTGGCGCGCGTCGAGCGCGCGCGGGCGGTGGTCGACCGGCTGGCCCGGGGCGAGACGCCCATCTACGGGGTCAACACCGGCTTCGGCACGCTCTCCGAGGTGCGCATCGACCGCCAGGACCTGGCCACCCTCCAGCGCAACCTCTTGCTCTCCCACGCCGCCGGCGTGGGAGAGCCGCTGCCGCTCCCCGAGGCAAGGGCCCTGCTCCTGCTGCGGTGCAACGTCCTGTCCAAGGGACACTCCGGCATCCGGCCGGTGACGCTGCGGCTCGCGCTGGAGATGCTGGCCCGCGACGTGGTGCCGGTCATCCCGGCCCGGGGCAGCGTGGGCGCCTCGGGCGATCTCGCCCCGCTCGCCCACCTCGCCCTGGTGCTCATCGGGGAGGGGGAGGCTTACTTCCGAGGCGAGCGGCTGCCCGGGCGGGAGGCGCTCGCCCGGGCCGGCCTCGCGCCGGTGGTGCTGGAGGCCAAGGAAGGCCTGGCTCTGGTGAACGGGACCCAGGCGATGACCGCGGTGGGAAGCCTGGCGCTGCTGCGGGCGGAGAGGCTCGCCGAAGTGGCCGACGTGGCCGGGGCGATGACGCTGGAGGGCCTGCTCGGAAGCCACCGACCCTTCCTGGCCGAGATCCACCGCATCCGCCCCCACCCCGGCCAGGAGGCCTGCGCGGCGCACCTCCGCCGCCTGCTCGCCGCCAGCGACATCGTGGAGAGCCACAAGGACTGCAGCAAGGTGCAGGACCCCTACTCGCTCCGCTGCATCCCCCAGGTCCACGGGGCAGCGCGCGAGGGGCTCGCCTTCTGCCGCCGCGTCCTCGCCGTGGAGGTGAACAGCGCCACCGACAATCCCCTGGTCTTCGCCGAGGAGGAGCTCATCGTCAGCGGCGGCAACTTCCACGGCCAGCCGGTTTCCCTGGCCCTGGACGTGCTGGCGCTGGCGCTCACCCAGCTCTCCAGCGTGAGCGAGCGCCGCGTCGAGCAGCTGGTCAATCCTGCCCTCAGCGAGCTGCCGCCGTTCCTGGCCAAGGACTCCGGTCTCAACTCCGGATTCATGATCGCCCAGGTCACCTCCGCCGCGCTGGTGGCCGAGTCGCGCATCCTCTGTCATCCGGCCTCGGTGGACTCCATTCCCTCCTCGGCCGGGCGCGAGGACCACGTGAGCATGGGGATGACGGCCGCCCTCAAGGCGTCGCAGGTGGCGGAGTTCACCCGGACCTGCCTGGCCATCGAGATCCTGGTGGCGGCCCAGGCGCTCGACCTCCGCGCTCCGCTGCGGCCCGGACGCGGCGTCCACGCCGCACATCGGCTGGTGCGCGAGCACGTCGCCACCCTGGACCGGGACCGCGAGGTCCACCGGGACGTTGCCCGGGTGGCCTCGCTCATCGATTCCGGCGAGCTCCTGAACGCGGTGCGCGCCGCCACCGCCTGAGGCCGACGATGCCGGCCCTTCGCCGAGCGCCATGAGCGACCGTCCAGAGCCCGGAGGTCATGCCTTCCCCGAGCCCGCCGCCTCGGCGGAGGGGGCGCGCCCGGGGCCTCTCGGCGTCGAGGAGGCGCGCGCCCGGATCGCCGCCCTGGAGCGCGAGGCGCGCGCCCTGGGGAACACGCCCGAGGCTGCCTTCCTCTTCCACGAGGTAGGTCTGCTCTGGGAGCAGCCCCTGGGGAATCCGCGCAACGCCGCCTCCGCCTTCCAGGCCGCCTACCGGATCGCACCGCGCTTCACCGAGAACCTCCGCGCCGCCCGCCGCATCTTCTCCGAGGTCGGGAACTGGCCGATGGTCCTCCAGCTCCTCGACGCCGAGCTGGAGGCCACCCCCGCCGGTCGTGCCCGCGCCGCGCTCCTCTACGAGCGGGCGCTGGTGCTCGACGAGCGGCTCGGCCGGCGCGAGGAGGCGGCGGCCGCCTTCCGCGACGTCATCACGGCGCAGCCGGGGGACGTGGGACTGCTCTCGCAGCTGGCCAGCACCTGGGCGGCCCGGGGAGATGCACGCGCCCTGGCGGACACGCTCCAGCTCCTCGCCCGGGCGGTGGACGATCCGCGGGTCGCCGCCCAGGCGCTCCTCTCCGCCGGCCTCCTGCTCGAGGACCGCCTGCGGGACGACCGCGGGGCGGCCGAGGCCTACCGCGAGGCGTTCTCCCGGGACCGCAACGACCCGGTGCTGCTCGCCGCCCTCTCCCGGGTGGCCGTCCGGGAGCAGCGGGACGACGAGCTGCTCCGGGTCCTGGCCGCCGAGGCCGAGAATCTGGGCCCGCAGGGAGGTGCTGCCTACCTCGAGCTGGCGCGCGTCTACGAGCGGCTCGGGCGTCCGGAGGATGGCCTGGCTGCGCTGCAGGCCGGCCGACGGCTCCAGCCGCGCGACCCCCTGGTGCTCTCGGCACTGGCCGCCCTGCTGGCCACCCGTGGCCGGGCCGAGGAGCTGGCGGAGGTCCTCTCCGCCTGGGCGGAGACGGTGCACGACGAGGCGCAGGCGGTGGCCCTCCACCTCCGCCTGGCCTCGCTCTTCGAGGACACGCTCCACCGCGACGAGCAGGCGGTGCAGAGCTACCGGACCATCCTCGGGCGGGTCCCCGGGAACCAGGCGGCGCTGGCCGGCCTGGGGCGCCTCTATGCCAGGCAGAGGAACTGGGCCGGGCTGCTCGATGTCTACGACTCCGAGCTGGCGGTGACCGCGGACACCGCGGCCAAGGCCACCATCCACTACCGGGCCGGGGAGATGTGCGAGAACCGCCTCAACGACGTCGACGCGGCGGTGACGCGCTACCAGCAGGCGCTGCTCCTCGCCCCCGGCTACCTCCCGGCTCAGCAGGCTCTGGGCCGCCTGTTCGAGCGCCTCGGGCGGTGGGCGGACCTGGCCGCCATGCTGGAGCAGGACGTGCTCCAGGCGGAGGGCCCGGCGGAGGCGGTGGTCCGGCTCGGGTCGCTGGCCAGCGTCTACGAGAGCCGCCTGGCCGATCCGGAGCGCGCCCTCGACTGCCTCCGCCGCGCGCTGGACCTGCTCCCCGACCACCTCCCCTCCTTGCGCCACGCCCAGCGGCTGGCGGAGCGGCTCGGGCGGTGGCGCGACCTGGTCGACCTGCTCGAGCGCGAGGCGGCGCTGGTCTCCGACGTCAAGCAGGTGGTCGCCCTCCGTCATCGGGCGGCCGAGGTGCTCGACGAGCAGCTCAGCGATCCCTCCGCCGCGGTGGCGGCCTACGAGAAGCTCCTCGGCGTCTCGCCGGCCTACCTCCCGGCGCTGACCGCGCTCGGGCGGCTCTACGCCCAGAGCGGCCGCTGGGCGGACCTGGCCGCGCTCTACCGCACGGAGGCGGCGGTGGCTCCGGCCGAGCGGGCCTCCCAGCTCCTCCTCAAGGTGGGCGAGCTTCAGGAGAGGCGCCTCAACGACGTGGAGGGGGCGCTGGCCACCTACGGGCAGGTGTTGGAGCGGACTCCGCGGGACCTCCAGGCTCTCGCCTCGCTGGCGCGGCTCCACCGCACCCGGAGCGACTGGAAGTCGCTGGTGGCCATCCTCCTCCGCGAAGCCGAGTGCCGCACCGACCCGCGGGACCGGGCCGACGTGCTCTTCGAGGCCGCCTCCCTGCGCGAGCATCCGCTCCAGGACGTGGAGGCGGCGACCGAGACCTACGAGGAGGTGCTCCGGCTGTCGCCGGCCCACACCGGTGCGCTGCGGGCGCTCGAGCGGCTGGCCTCGGCCCGGGGCGATACGCGGGCCCTGCTCGCAGCGGTGGAGCGGACGGCCCAGACGGCCCAGACGCCCGAGGCCCGGGTGTCCGCCTACCTCAAGCTCACCCGTCTCTACCTCGACCGCCTGGACGAGCCGGCACGCGCCGCTCAGATGGCCGAGGAAGCGCTGGCCATCGAGCCGCGCAACCTCCACGCTCTGCTGGTGCTGGAGCGTGTCCGGGCGGCGGACCGGGCCCGCCGGCCCGAGCTCAAGACCCGGCTCGCCGAGCGGGTGACCGACGCCGGCCTGGCCTCGGCGCTCCGCTTGACGGCAGCGCTGGACCGGGAGGAGGTCGACCTCCACGACCGGACCCGGGAGCTCCAGGCCGCCTTCGACGCCGACCCGGGGGATGCACGGGTCTCCTTCGCCCTCGAGCAGGCCCTCCGGCAAGAGGCCGATGCCGGCCGGCTCCACCGCTTCTATGCCCGGCGGCTTGAGGTGGCCACCGACGAGGCGGAGCGCCTCTCGCTGCAGATGCGCATCGCCGAGGCGGCCGAGGCCGGGGCCGGGGTGGATCGCTCGGCCCTGGAGGCCTACCGCGCCGCCCTGGTCCTGCGGCCCGGGTTCCTGCCCGCCCTGCAGGGCATCCGGCGCGCCGCCGAGCGCCTCGCCGACTGGGCGACGGCGGTGGCCGCCCGCGAGGCCGAGGCCGAGGCCTGGCACGATCCGCGCGGGTCGGTGGAGGCCTGGTGCGCCGCCGGGCGCCTGGCGCGCGAGCGGCTCGCCGATCGGGAGCGGGCGCTGCGCTGCTACCGCCACGCGCTGGAGAAGGACCCCCTCAACGCCGAGGCCTCGGCCGAGGTGGAGCTGCTCCTGGTCGACTCCGGCGATCCGGCCCAGCTGGCCGCCCTCCACGAGCGCCAGGGCGAGGCGCGGCTCACCGCCGGAGACCGGGCGGCCGCGGCCAACGTCTTTCACCGAGCGGCGGAGATCTGGCGGCGAACGGTGCAGGACCTGGCCCGGGCGCTGGCCGCCCTGGAGCGGGTCCTCGACGCGGACCCCACCCATGCCGGCGCCCTGCTCGCCAAGGGAGAGCTGGCCCTGGAGCAGGAGCGCTGGGCGGACGCCGCCGAGGCCTTCACGGCACGGGTCCGCCTGGGGGGCGAGCCGGACGTCCTCTCCGCGCTGCACCTGAGGCTCGGCGTTCTCTTCCAGGAACGCCTCGGCGACCTCAACCGCGCCGTCGCTCACTTCCAGGCCGCCCTGGCCGGCAACCCCCGCCTGGCGGATGCGCTCGAGCATCTGGTGGCGCTCTACGTCAACTCCGAGAACTGGACCGGGGCCTCGGATTCGCTGAAGCGTCTGCTCGACCTGGACGGCGACCCGGGCGTGCGAGGCCGCCACACCCTGGCCCTGGCCCGGGTCATGGACGAGGGCTTCGGGGACCTGGTGCGGGCCGGCGATCTCTACCGGCGCGCCCTCGAGCTCGGCGCCGACGATGCCGTCGTCCTCGACCGCCTGGCCGAGATCCACGAGCGCGAGGGCGACGTCCCCGCGCTCCTGCGTGTCCTCGAGGGCCAGGCGGCGGCGGCCCCGCCGGAGCGCGCCGCCCGGCTCCGGCGCAAGCTGGGCGAGCTCTGCGACCGGGTGGTGGGCGACGAGACCCGGGCCATCTTCAACTACCGCCTGGCCGCCGAGCTGCAGCCGAGCTCCGCCGACGTGCACGCCGCCCTGGCCGCCCTCCTGGAAAAGGACCCCGGCTCGATGGAACAGGCGGTGGAGGCGCACCGGGCGGTGGCCCGCATCGATCCCGGCAACGTGGAGAGCCTGCGCGCGCTGTTCCGCATCTGGGAGAGGGACCGGCGGCTGGACCGGGCCTTCTGCGCCGCATCGGTGCTGGTCTTCCTGCGCTCGGCGACCGATCGGGCGACGAACCTGAACATCGACTGGCGGGGGCGCCTCCCCCAGGACGGGACGGATCGCCTCGGCGACGAGGAGCTCGCCCTGCTCCACGGGGCGGAGGCGAGCGGACCGCTGGTGGAGGTGCTGCGCGCCATCGGGGACGAGCTGGGGGAAACGCTCACGCCGTCCTTCGAGAGCCTGGGCGTCGACCGGCGCTCGGACCGGCTGCGCACCGACCACCCCATCCACCGGACCATCCGGCTGGTGGCGGAGACCTTCGGCGTCTCGGGCTTCGACGTCTACCAGGCGCGCCGCGGCCTGGTGGTACTCGAGCCGGGCCGCCCGCAGATCCTCTGCGTGGGGCAGGACGTGGTCCGCAAGTTCAACGTCCGCGAGCAGAAGTTCATCATCGGCCGGGCCGTCCTCGGGCTCCTGAACAAGACCGCCCTCTTCTCCCGCCTCGGCTCGGAGGAGGCCGCCAACCTGCTCGGCGGCGCCGTCCGGGCGGTGGTCCCCGGCTTCTCCGGCCTGGGCAACCCGCCCGTGGAGATGGTGCAGTCCCTGCGCAAGCGGCTCAGCCGGCGTGGCCAGCGCGCGCTCGGGCCCGCCGCCCGGGGGGTGGCTTCCGGACCCGTGGCCGACCTCCCCGCCACCCTCGACGCGCTTTCCGCGGCCGCCAATCGGGCCGGGATGCTGATGGCCGCCGACCCGGGCCAGGCGCTGGAGCTGGTGCTGCGCGAGGACCCGGGCTTCTCCAGCCCCCAGCCCGACGCCGCCGAGCCGGTGCTGCGCGCCGTCCGGGAGCGGGCCGACCTCCGCGCCCTGCTCACCTTCGCCGTCTCCGAGGAGTTCTTCGCCCTCAGGCGGAAGGTGGGCCTGGCCCTGCCGGACAAAACGCCCTGATCTCCCCCGGGGGCTACTCGATGCGCAGCACCGCGCCGGGCGGAAGCTCGCGCTCGAGGCGGGCCACCGCCGCGTCGACCGCGCCCCGCTCGCGTCCTTCGACGGTGACACGGACGCGGTGATCGACCTCCGGCCGGTACTGCGGGTAGCTGCCGATGCCGACGCCCGGGGTCTGGAGGGCCACCCGGTCCAGCGCCGCGGCGATCTCCGCCTCGCCCTGAGCGAGGTAGAGGGCGCGCGTGAACAGCGGCTCGGTGGGGAGCATCCCGAGCACGGTTTCCAGCTGGCGGCGGAAGAGAGGCGGGATCCCCGGCAAGAGGTACACGTCCTCGCAGGCGAGGACGGGATACCAGGAGCCCTCCTGCGCGATGAGCCGGGTCCCCTCTGGCGCCTCGGCGAGCCGGAGCGCCTCCGGGGTGGCCGGTCCGGGCGCGTGCGCGCGGAGGAGCAGAACCATCTCCGGAATCCGCACCACCCGCCGCCCCAGCGCCAGCGCCACGGCGCGGACGGTGACGTCGTCGTGGGTCGGACCGATGCCGCCGCTGGTGATGACCCAGCGTGCCCGGGCGCGTGCCCGGACCACGGCATCGACGATGGCGTCCACCTCGTCCGGCACCACCGCCAGCGAGCGCAGGGCAATCCCCCGCTCGCGCATTCGCCGGATGAGATGCGCGCCGTTCTCGTCGGGCACCTGGGCGCTGAGCACCTCGTTGCCGATCACCACCGCCGCCGCGCCGGTCGGTTCCATGGGCTTCGCCCACGAGCCTAGCCCACCCGGGGACGCCTCCGGGGAGCCCGGCGGGCGAGCAGGGCCCGGACCGCAGCCTCGACGTCAGCCGCCACCTCCTCGATGGGCCGCTCGCCGTCGATGGTGCGCAGGTGGTGCCCCCGGGCATGCCGCGCCGCCGCCTCCCGGTAGGCGCGGGCCACGGCCGCCTGCGTGCCGGCGTCGTCGAAGCGCTCCCGGCGTCCCCCACGCTTCCTCCGCCGCGCGGCGGCGACGGCCGGGCGCACCTCGAGGAGGAGCGTCAGGTCCGGGGCCGGCGCCCGGGCGTTGAGGGCCTCCACCCAGGCGCGGCCGACCACCGGCCCCTGGTAGGCCAGGGAGCTGAGGAGGTAGCGGTCGCTGACCACCACCGCTCCCCGGGCCAGCCCGGGCTCGATGAGCGACGCCACGTGGTCGAGCCGGTCGGCGGCGAAGAGGAGCGCCAGGGCGGCGTCGGACGGCGAGCGGCCGCCGCGCAGCGCCCGGCGGAGGAGCCGGCCGACCGGTCCGTCGGAGGGCTCGCGGGTGAGCACCACCGGGTGCCCGTCCCGCCTGAGGCGCGCGGCCAGGTGCGCCGCCTGGGTGGTGGTCCCGGCCCCGTCCAGGCCCTCGAGCACGACCAGACGGCCGCGTCGGCTCATCGCGGGAGCAGCGACGCCGGGTCGTCGAGGCGGAGCGCCTGGCGGACGTGCTGGAGGGATTCGTAGAGCGCCAGCTCGCGCTCGAGCTCGCGCTTCCCCCGCCGGTAGCGGATGCCGGCATAGGCCACCAGAGCGGCGGCGGCGAGGACCGCGGCCAGGCCGAGGCGCGGGAAGCGGATGGAGTCCCAGAACAGCTTGGCCGCCGCGCCGGTGAAGATGAACGCCGTCACCAGCGCCACGCCGGTGTGGGCGAAATGGACGGTGCTCTTGCGCGAGGCGAGCTCGGCGCGAAGGCGCGCCAGCTCGCGTTCTCGCTCGCCGGTGGCGACGGCGAGCTCGGGGGAGTCGGGGGGAGCCACGGCGGGCGGGCACCCTACCCCAGGCCCGGGGGCGGTGGGGATCGCTTCCGCCCGGGAGATCAGCTCGGGGCGGCGAGCACCGAGCCGCAGCTCCCGCAGCGCGCGCCGGGATAGGTGCGCTCGCCGCAGCGGCCGCACCGCACCAGCTCCTCGGCCGGGTCCTCCGCGGCCGATTCCACCGTCTCCGCCTCGGGGCCAAGGGCGCGGGGGAGGTGCATCCCGCAGCGGTCGCAGAACATCCCCACGGCCTGCACGTTGCGGCAGTACCGGCAGGTGATGGGACCGGCGGGCACGGGCGTTCGCTCCGCCGACGGAGGTTCCCGGCCCGAGTCGAGGTCGGGGAGCCCTCCGGCGCGGACGTCGGGCGTCGGCTGGGCGGCGCCCGGCTCCCAGTCGGCGTCCCGGGGGGCTTGCAGCGTCGGCACCGGCGCGAGCCGGGTGGGCTCGAGCTCGGAGAGCGGCGGGACGGCGGGCAGCGGGACCGGGGAGGGGTGGACCTCGAGGTCGGGCATCGGTCCCACCGGGCCTTCCCGCTCCGGGGGCCGGCCGAGGAGGTGGCCGCACACCTCGCACTCCCAGGCAGCGACCGGCGACTCGCACACGGGGCAGACGCGCATCGTCCGGTCGAGTCTACCCGCACCGGCGCCAGGGGCGCGCCTCTAGCCCACCGAGGCGAGGGCGAGCCGGCCCTCCCAGCGCTCCTCCAGGGCCCGCACCAGGGGCGCGTGCTCGGCCCGGGCCAGGTGGGGGTCGGCCTCGGCGATGGCCCGCGCCTCCTCGCCGGCGACGGCGGAGAGGGCCTGGTCGCGCGCCAGGTTGGCCACGGCCAGCTCCGGAACGCCGCTCTGCCGGGTGCCGAGGAACTCGCCCGGCCCCCGCAGCTCGAGATCTCGCTCGGCGACCCGGAACCCGTCCGACGTCTCCTCGAGCACCTCCAGCCGGGCGCGGGCCTCGGGGCCGCCCATCGCCGAGGCGACGAGGAAGCAGTGGCCGGGCTCCGTCCCCCGGCCCACGCGCCCGCGGAGCTGGTGAAGCTGCGAGAGCCCGAAGCGCTCGGCCGACTCCACCACCATCACCGTCGCGTTCGGGACGTCGACGCCGACCTCGACCACGGTGGTGCAGACCAGGACCTGGACCTCGCCGCGGCGGAACGCCTCCATCGCCTGGTCCTTCTCCGCCGCCGGCATCCGGCCGTGGAGAAGCCGGACGGTCCATGTCGGGAAGGCGGCCTGGAGCTCCTCCGCGCCCCGGGTGGCGTCCTGGAGGTCCATCTTCTCGGAGGCCTCCACCAGCGGGAACAGCACGTACCCCTGGCGGCCGCGCCCGATCTCCGATTCCAGCGCGGCCCAGGCGCGCGTGCGCTGCCGGGGAGGGAGGACGCGGGTGGTGATGGGCGTGCGCCCCGGCGGCAGCTCGTCGAGCACGCTGAGGTCGAGGTCTCCGTAGAGGGTCATGGCCAGGGTGCGGGGAATGGGCGTGGCGGTCATCACCAGCACGTCTGGCCGCCGCCCCTTGGCGGCGAGCGCGTGGCGCTGGAGAACGCCGAACCGGTGCTGCTCGTCGATGAGGACGAGCCCCAGCCGCTGGAAGGCGGCCGACTCCTGGATGAGCGCCTGGGTCCCCACCGCCACCTGGGCGCGGCCCGCGGCCACCTCGCCCCGGGCGCGCCGCCGCTCCCGGGCGACCCCGGCGCCGGTCACCAGCGCCACCTCGACCCCCAGCGGGCGGAGGAGCCGCTCCAGCGTCCGGTGGTGCTGGGCGGCGAGGAGCTCCGTGGGCGCCATCAGCGCCACCTGCCAGCCGTCCTGGACGGCCAGGGCCGCGGCCATCGCCGCCACCGCGGTCTTGCCCGAGCCCACGTCGCCCTGGAGGAGGCGGTGCATGGGCTCCGGCCGGGCCATGTCACGGGCGATCTCCCCGAGCACGCGCTCCTGCGCCCCGGTCGGCCGGAAGGGCAGGAGCGCCCGGGCCCGCGCCAGCCGCGCCGGGTCGACGTGGAAGCGGATACCGGGGCTGGTCTTGACGCCCTGCCGCCGCAGGGCGAGGCCGAGGTGGAGGAAGAAGAGCTCGTCGAAGGCGAGCCGGCGGTGGGCCGGGCTCCGGTGCTCGCCGAGGTCGGCCAGGTCGTCGGTGTCCAGGGGCGCGTGCAGCCGTTCCAGGGCGGCCCCCAGCGGAAGCAGGCCCAGCCGCCGGCGCAGCCCGTCCGGCAGGGGATCTCCGACCGCCGCCAGCGCTGCGCCGCAGATGCGGTGCACCAGAGTGCGGATCTGCCTCTGCTCGTGGCGCTCGAACCCCGGATAAAGGGGGACGATGCGCCCGAAGTGGATGCTCGGCCCGGGCGTCTCGTCGATCGGCTCGACCTCGGGATGGACCATCTCCCGCCCGGCAGCCGAGGCCCTCAGCTCTCCCGAGACGATGAGCCGGCTGCCGAGGGGGAACCGGGCCTTCATCCATGGTCCGGTCTGGAAGTAGGTCAAAGCGATGCTCCCGGTGGCATCGGAGAGCACGGCCCGGAATACCCGACGGCCGGGACGGAGCGTCACCTCCCCGGCGGCTCGCACCGTTCCCACCGTCACCCCCCGCTCACCGGGACGGAGCTCGCGCAGCGTGGAGAGCCGGCGCCGGTCCTCGTAGGCGCGGGGGAGGAGGAAGAGGAGGTCCCCGACACGGCCGAGACCCTTCTTCTCCAGCGCCGCGAGGAGGCGTGGATTGAGGCGCAGGCCGGAGCGCCGCAGCGGTGCGGCCAGCGGACCTTCCCGGGGGGCGATGGAGAGCGTCCGCGGCTCGAGCGGCGCCTCCGGAGGCGGAGCCGCCTCGGCGCCTCCGCGCCTCTTCCTTGTCCGGCGGCCGCCCGGCGCCGGGGACGTGCGCGGCGCAGCCGGCGAGGCCGGAGCCGGCCGCCGCACCGGTCCGCGGTCGGGCTGCAGGCGCTCGGCCAGCCGGCGCAGCGCGGCCGCCTGCGCATCGAGCGACTGGCCGCGGCTGGCGGTCAATGCCTCGCCGAGGAGCCGAACCTCGTCCTCCGGGGCGCCGACGGATCGAGCCTCGGCCAGCGACGCCTCGAGCAGGCCGGCCAGCCCGCGTACACGTCCCAGGGCGCGAAAATCGTGCTGCGCCAGGAAGCGCAGGGGGGCCGACAATCGATCCAGGTGTGCACGGTCCATGGGACGAGCGGGCGGGAGCCTAGCGGACGGCGCCCACCCCGGAAGTCACCGGACGTCACTCCGCCGGAGCGTCGTCCCCGAGCTCGACGAATTCCACCGAGGCGATCTCCACCTCTCGCCCCCCGCCCGGGCTCTGGACGGTGACCAGGTCGCCCACCTGCTTGCCGATGAGCGCCCGGGCGAGCGGGGAGGTGACGGAGATCAGCCGCCTTTTGATGTCCGCCTCGATCTCCCCGACGATGCGGTAGGTGACCGACTTCTCCGTTTCCTGGTCGACCACCGTCACGGTGGCCCCGAAGACGACGCGGTCGCCACCCAGCTTGGCCACGTCGATGACCTCCGCCCGGGCGATCCAGTCGTTGAGGTCGAGGATCCGGCCCTCGATGTGCGACTGCTTCTCCTTGGCGGCGTGATACTCGGCATTCTCCCGGAGATCGCCGTGGCCGCGCGCCACCTCGATCTCCCGGGAGATGCGCAGGCGCTCCACCGTCTGGAGCTGCTTGAGCTCCGCCTTCAGCCGGCGCAGGCCGGCGGGGGTGATGGGGATGGGGCTGCTCACGGGCGGGGCAAGATAGGAGAGCGGGCGGCCGGCGGCAATTTCGGCGGACCGAGGGGGAGCCTCCCCCCCGGGCGGGGGGAAGTCACCCCGCCCGGGCTGCGCTACGGGCAGAGACGTTCACCCTGGTGCCGGTCCGGCGCCTGGTCCGGGGCTTGCTGGCCGTGCGGGGGTGAACGCGCCCTCCCCGAAGCCCGGCGCCCAGCTTCGGCTCGGATTGCTGGCCCTGGCCGTCGCCTGCCACGGGCAGGTGGACGCACCGCCCCCGGCCGCCACCCTCACCGCCAGCCCGCGACGCGGCGGCCCCCCGCTCGCGGTGTCCATCGCCTGGCTGGTGGACGCCGGGCCGGGCTCCGTCCTGCACTGCCGCCTCGACTACGGCGGCGGCGCGCCGCCGGAAGAGGTCACCCCCTGCCCGCCCGGCGGAAGCCGGCAACACACCTACGCCCAGCTGGGCACCTTCGAGCCGGCGCTCACCGTGACCGACCAGGACGGCGCCGCTGCCCGGGCCCGGGCCGAGGTGGTGGTGGAGCCGGCCGCGGGCGACCTGTCCATCGCCCTGGTGGAGTGGGGACAGACGGTGTTCAGCGCTGCGCCGCGGCTGGTCGGCCAGAAGCCCGCCCTGCTCCGCATCCACGTCGTGTCCACCGACGCCGGCCTCGGGCCCATCGCCGTGCGAGGCGTTGCCACCCTGGATGGCGGCACGCTCCCGCTCGAGCTGACCGGACCTCCGGTGATCCCGCTGGCGCCGGTGCCCGAGGACGTGACCCAGAGCTTCACCGCCGTCCTTCCCCCGGACTGGGTGCAGCCCGGGCTGCACGTCGACGTGCGCATCGACTCCGACGATGCGGTGGCGGAATCGGACGAGACGAACAACATCGGATCCTACGACCCGGTGGTCGGACCGGCCACCGTGCTCCCCCTCACCCTGGTGCCGGTGGTGCAGAAGGATCTGCAACCGCGCACCCTTCCCGACCCGTGGTTCACGACCGTGTGGCGGCACTGGCCGCTGGCGGCCATCACCAGCCGCGTCCGGGCGACCTACACCTTCGGTGGGGTCCTCGATTCGGCGGACGTCACCGGATGGCAGACCCTGCTCGACGAGATCGACGGTCTGCGCACCGCCGACCAGAGCAGCGACTGGTACTACGGCTACGCCCAGGTGGACTACACCTCCGGACTGGCCGGCCTGGGCCTGGTGGGGGAGCCGGCGGCCATCGGGCGCGACGACAGCGAGCGCGCCTTGACCCACGAGCTCGGCCACACCTTCAACCTCCTCCACGCCCCCTGCGGCGGGGCGAGCAACCCGGATCCCAACTATCCCTACCCCGGCGCGGAGATCGGGGTCTGGGGATGGGACCTGGTCTTCCAGCGGCTGGTCAATCCGGTCACCAGCCTGGACGTCATGTCCTACTGCACGCCGGCCTGGGTGTCCGACTACAGCTACGGTCGCGCGCAGGTCCATCTCGAGGCCACCGCCCCGGCGCTGGCGGCCCGCCTGGGCGGCGCGACCGACGGCTTCCTCGTCCACGGCCACCTCGAGGCGGCCGGCACGGTGGTCTTCCAACCGGTGCAGCGCGTCCGGGCGGCGGCATCCGAGCCGGCCGACCCCGGGCAGCGCTGGCGGGTGCGCGTGGAATCGGCGGCCGGCGCGGTGGAGGTGGTGCCGCGCGTGGCGGAGGTCGCCGACACCGGCGGGCTCCGCTTCTCGGCGGTGGTGCCGGCCTCGGTCGGCGCGCCGAGCGCCATCGCGCTCGTCGAGGGGACCCGGGTGCGGGGACGCCTGGCCCGGGCCGCTCTTCCCCCGCCGCGATTCGCCCCCCGGGTCACGGCGGTGGAGGGCGGCGTGTGGGTCGAGTGGGACGCCCTGGCCGCCCCGGTGCTGGCGGTGACCCACGTCGGTGACCGCCGGACGGTGCTCGGGCTCGGGCTCCGGGGCGGCCGGGCCGTGCTGCCCACCGCCGGGCTTCCCCCGGGGGGAGCCCTCGAGCTGAGCGCGTCCGACGGCGTGGCCCCCGAGCTCCACCACCTCCCGCGGCCGGAGCCTCAGCTTCCCAGGTAGTCCTGGAGCGCGAGCACCGGGAGCCGGCCGCGGGCGAGGGCCTCCAGGGCCCCCACCGCCATGCGGGCGGCCTGGACGGTGGTGTAGTAGGGCACGCCCTGCATCAGCGACTCGCGGCGGATGCTGAAGCTGTCGGCGATCTCCTGCTTCCCGAAGGTGGTGTTCACCACCAGCGCCACCTTGCCGTCGACGATGCGGTCCACCACGTGAGGGCGGCCCTCCTTCACCTTCCGGACCAGCTCGTTGGGGATCCCCTTCCCCACCAGGTAGCGGTGGGTGCCGCCGGTGGCGCAGAGCGAGAAGCCGAGCGCCCGCAGCCTCTTGGCCAGGTCCACCACCGCCGGCTTGTCGTCGTCCTTCACCGAGATGAACACCGTCCCGGACCGGGGGAGCTTCATCCCGGCGGCGAGCTCACTCTTGGCGAAGGCGGTGGGGAAGTCCCGGGCCAGCCCCATCACCTCGCCGGTGGACTTCATCTCCGGCCCGAGGATCACGTCGACGTTGGAGAAGCGCGCGAAGGGGAAGACCGACTCCTTCACCGCCACGTGCCGCATCTCCACGTCGCGCGGCGGATTCAGCTCGGCCAGGGTCTTCCCCATCATGCACAGCGCGGCCAGCTTGGCCAGCGGCACCCCGGTGGCCTTGGAGATGAAGGGCACGGTGCGCGAGGCGCGCGGGTTCACCTCGAGGACGTAGAGCGTCTTGCCCTGGATGGCGTACTGGACGTTCATCAGCCCGACCACCCCCAGCTCTCGGGCCAGGGCCACCGCCCAGTCCTTCATCCGCTCCACCAGGTCGGGGGAGAGCGAGTGCGGCGGCAGGGTGCAGGCGGCATCACCGGAGTGGATGCCCGCCTCCTCGATGTGCTCGAGCACTCCCCCCACCAGCACGTCTCCGGCGGCGTCGGCCACGAGGTCCAGGTCCACCTCGGTGGCGTCCCTGAGAAAGCGGTCGATGAGCACCGGATGCTCGGGGCTGGCCGCCACCGCCTCGCGCATGTACCGCTCGAGGGAGGGGGCGTCGTAGACCACCTCCATGGCCCTCCCGCCGAGCACGTAGGAGGGACGGACCATCACCGGGTAGCCGAGACGCCCGGCGGTGCGGAAGGCCTCCTCGGCGCTGCGCGCCACCCCGTTCTCGGGTTGGCGGAGCCCGAGCTTGTCGATGAGCTGGCTGAAGCGCTCCCGGTCCTCGGCCCGGTCGATGGCGTCCGGGCTCGTCCCCAGGATGCGGAGGCCGGCCCGCTCCAGGGGCACGGAGAGGCGGAGCGGCGTCTGGCCGCCGAACTGGACGATGGCCCCCAGCGGCTTCTCGCGGGCGGCGATCTCCAGCACGTCCTCGAGGGTGAGGGGCTCGAAGTAGAGACGGTCCGAGGTGTCGTAGTCGGTGGAGACGGTCTCCGGATTGCAGTTGACCATCACCGTCTCGTACCCGGCCTGGCGCAGGGCGAAGGCGGCGTGGACGCAGGCGTAGTCGAACTCGATGCCCTGGCCGATGCGGATCGGCCCCGAGCCGAGGATGAGCACCTTCTCCCGGGCGGTGGGCGGCGCCTCGTCCTCGGCCTCGTAGCTGCTGTAGAGGTAGGGCGTGTAGGCCTCGAACTCCGCGGCGCAGGTGTCGACCCGCTTGTAGACCGGGCGGATGCCGCGCCTCCACCGGTGGGCGCGCACCGCTCCCTCCTCGGTCTTGAGGAGCTGGGCCAGGACCCGGTCCGAGACCCCGGCGGCCTTGAGGTGCCGCAGGACGGCGTCGTCCACCGCCTCCAGGTCCCGCGAACCGGCCAGCGCGGCCGCCTCGTGGACCAGGTCCCGGAGCTGGCGGAGGAACCAGGGGTCGATGGCGGAGAGGGCGTGCACCTCCTCGACGCTCATCCCCTCCCGGAAGGCCTGGAAGAGCATCGCCGGGCGCTCCGGGCGAGGGACGCGCACTCCCTCGCGGAGCGCGGCCGCGCGCTCGGTCGGGTCGGCGGGCAGCTCCGGCGGCATGAAGCTGAGGAGGTTGGTCTCCATGCTCCGGAGCGCCTTGAGGAAGGCCTCCTGGAAGGTCCGGCCG
>Ga0187779_10001101_pt1 | contig 17110 bp, 14 predicted proteins | sample 1015_Q2_SP10_10__FD_132435 | JGI IMG/M metagenome (GOLD analysis project Ga0187779, IMG submission 132435) | Tropical peat soil microbial communities from peatlands in Department of Meta, Colombia - 1015_Q2_SP10_10_MG | ecosystem: Environmental > Terrestrial > Soil > Wetlands > Peat | place... | reverse complement strand
GCGCTAAAGAAGGACCAGGCCAAATTGGAGGAGAGGGGGATCAAGGTATTTAAAAAATTGGAAAAGGATCTCCCAGAAACTGTTGTTCCTGATGAACAGTTAAAGTATATTCTGAATTCTCTCCTTCAATATGCTATGGCCTTCACCCCTTCCAATTGGAACCTTGGCCTGTCAACGAGGTCTTTCATCCTCGATAAGGAGGGCGCCCAAGCGGAAGGTTTATTCAACAGGGATGGAAGGTATATTGAGATCTCAGTGGTTTTCCAGGGGCGCCAGAGACCGAGCGAGACGGGGCCGGGAATGGCCGCGACCAAAAGAGAGGAGGCACCGGATCTCATCCTCCGTTTTGTGAAGGAGGTTGTGCTGCACAATTACGGGATGATGAAGATTGAAGCCGACGAAAAGAAAACGAAGACATCGATCTCCGTAAGATTCCCTGTTGAGAGAAGAAAAATAGTCTACTACCAAACGTTGAATTAGTACAAACGCATCAAATGGTCTGACATTTGCCTCTCATTTCCTCCCTCTCCTCGGTGCCTGCCTGCCGGTAGGCGGGGGGAAAGAGGAAGGGCGAGCGGGACTGGGCTGCTCGGAAAGGATATTTTCCCCATTCTCATTGCAATTCTGGTCGCATTAAGTTATTTTAATAAAAATGTGAGGTCGAGGTTTAATCATGGCAAAAGTCTGTGATATCTGCGGGAAGGGGCCGGTGTTCGGACATAACGTAAGTCACGCTAATAACAAGACGCGAAAAATCTGGTACCCAAACCTCCACAAAATTAAGACCCTTAAAGAGGGAAGGACCATGCATATGAAGGTCTGTTCCCGATGCCTTCGTTCCGGGCTGATCACCAAAGCTGCCTAATTTCACGAATGGTTTTTTGGGGGAATATTAAAGTCTTAAGAATATCTGCCTGACAGGTCTCTCCATCCGTCAAACGCCAAATCTCAAATACCAAAATCCAAAAAAACATCGATGGAAATTGGAATTTCGGATTTGTTTGGCATTTGTGATTTGGATTTTGGGATTTAGGACTCGGCCTGCGCCTCCGCCCTCATTCTTTCGACCTGATGAACCCCCTTAATCTTCCCGAGAGCCTTGATCACTTTGTTCAGATGGTTCAAGTCCCGAATCTCTACCTCGAACGTGCTCACGGCGTTTCTATCCTCTGTCGTATCCACTCTGGCATTCTTAATGTTGGCTTCGTTTGAAGAGATCGAGTTGCTGATTTCGGCTAACAGCCCTTTCTTGTCATCAGAATAGATTCGGATTCTCACAGGATAGATGTATTCCTTCTTTGAATCCCATTCCACATCCACCTTGCGATGGGGGTCATCGTCGAGCGCATTCTGGCAATCGGCAGTATGAATCGTCACCCCTCGGCCCCGAGTGATGAACCCGACTACTTTATCCCCGGGGACGGGATTGCAGCACCCCGCGTAACGCACCATCACATTATCAATCCCCCTGATCAGAAGGGCGTCCTTAGGTGCACGGGTGATTTTCTGAATGAGGTGTTTAAAGCGCCCCTCCTCCAATTCCTCTTTCTGCTGTTCCAATTTTTCCTGGGGAAGGATCTTCCCAATGATCTGATTGGCAGTGACCTTGCCGTACCCCACGGCCGCGATGAGATCCTCAACCCCCTGGAAGCTGAACTCATTGGACACCTTAGCCAACTCGCCTGACTTAATTAATTTTGCCTGCTGCAGGTCATATTTTCGAAATTCTTTCTCAAGGATTTCTTTTCCGAGGGTGATCGATTTTTCCCTTTCTTCTACCGTAAACCATTGGCGGATTTTCGTCTTGGCCCGTGGGGTTTTAACCAATTTGAGCCAGTCCTTGCTCGGCTTCTGATTGGGAGAGGTATTGATCTCGACGGTATCCCCGCTTCGCAGCTCGTACCTCAGGGGGACGATTTTGCTGTTTACCTTGGCCCCCACACAATGATTCCCAACGTCGGAATGGATGCTGTAAGCGAAATCGATCGGTGTGGAGCCGATGGGAAACTGCTTCACCTCGCCCTTGGGTGTGAAGATGTAGACTTCGTTGGGGAAGAGATCCACCTTGAGATTTTCAATAAATTCTTGATTGTCCTTCAGATCCCGTTGCCATTCTAAGAGTTGCCGCAGCCAAGTAAAACGTTTATCCTCCGCCTCCTCAACGACTTTTCCCTCTTTGTATTTCCAATGGGCGGCAATACCCTCCTCCGCAATCTTGTGCATTTCGTGGGTGCGGATCTGGATCTCGATTCGTTCCCCATAAGGTCCGATGACCGTAGTATGGAGGGATTGATACATGTTCTCTTTCGGAAGGCCGATGTAATCCTTGAATTTTCCTGGAATGGGCTTCCAGATGGAATGGATGATACCTAGTACGTCATAGCACGCTTTAAAGGAATCGACGATGACTCGGAAAGCGGTGATGTCATAGACCTGATCAAAATCGATGTTCTGATCTTTCATTTTCAAATAAATGCTGTAAATCTGTTTTAATCGACCGGTCACCTCTCCGTCGATATGATTTTCATAAAGTTTCTTCATCAAGGTGCGCTTCAGCTCTTCTATGTATCGGATTCTCTCCTTCTCCCTTTTCGCGATCTTTCGTCGAATCTCTTCGTAGATTTCAGGATGGAGGTATTGGAAGGCCAGACCTTCTAACTCGGATTTAATCCAATCGATCCCGAGACGATGGGCAAGAGGAGCGTAGATGTCAAGGGTTTCCTGAGCGATCTCCACCTGTTTTTCCGGGGGTTGATATTGAAGCGTTCGCATATTATGCAGACGGTCAGCCAGCTTAATCAGAATGACCCGAATGTCCTTTACCATCGCCAATATCATCTTGCGGAAATTCTCTGCTTGATGCTCTTCAGAAGATCGTAGGGAGATGAGGCTGATCTTGGTCAGGCCGTCTACCAACTGAGCGATTTCTTCCCCAAAGTTCTCCTGGATTTCCTTGGGGGTAGTGAGAGTATCCTCGACCGTATCGTGAAGCAATCCGGTCGCTACACTCGCGACATCGAGTTTCAGTTGTGTCAGTATCCCGGCGACCTCTAAGGGATGATTCAGGTAGGGCTCTCCGGAAAGGCGGACCTGTCCTAAATGAACCTTGGCAGAAAATACATAAGCCTTCTTTAGGAGCTCGATATTCGCATTAGGATGATAGGAAGTTAATCTTTCAAGGATGTCGTTGAATCTTAACATTTTTCAATCTCATCTTACTCGTAACTATAAGAAAATTCAAGAGGGTTCGCCTTCTCTCGCCGTTCCCGTCTCCCCCTAAAGGAGGAGGGAGAAAAGGGGAAAATTTTTTGACAGCAAACCTGTTAACACTTATAATGGTATTCCTTAAGATTTAGGATAGGTTAGAAGATGAAACGGATCCTGCTGATCTCTATTGTCGCTGTTGCCATAGCCGGTCTTCTCTATTATTTCCTGACAAGAGGAAAAGAGGGGAACGGGAGCTTTATCCAAGTTTCCGGAAACATAGAGGCCACGGAGGTAGACGTAGGATTTAAAGTGTCTGGAAGGATTGTCAGTCGTTCTTTTGAGGAGGGGAACTGGGTGGATCAAGGAAAGGTTCTGGCTAAATTGGACGATGAAGATCTCCGCAACCGTCTTGAAGTGGCAAGGGCGACGTGGATGTCGGCACAAGCTCGATTGAGCAAACTGCTTGCGGGGTCAAGGCCAGAAGAGATTAGAGAAGCGGAGGATAACCTCAATCAAGCCAGGTTCGACCTTGAGAATAAAGAAATCCAATACGAAAGGATTAAATCCCTTTACGAGAAGCGGGTTGTTCCTAAAGAGACGTCGGACAATGCCGAGGCGGCCTTTAAGATCGCCAAGGCCGCTTTCCAGAAGGCCAGAGAGAACTACCTTTTGGTGAAGGAGGGGCCGAGGAAAGAGGATATCGAGGACGCGAGAGCTCAAGTGGATCAAGCCCGGGCCTCTGTTAAACTGAACGAGACGCAGCTCAGCTACACCACGCTTTATTCTCCCATATCCGGAGTCGTTTTGGTCAAATCTGGCGAGATTGGTGAGGTTGTCAATCCGGGGACACCGATTCTTACCATGGCCGACATCGAGAACATATGGTTGAAAGCTTATATCGCAGAGACGGACCTCAGTAAGGTGAAGTGGGGCCAAGAAGTCATTGTGATCACAGATCTTCGGCCGAAGAAAGAATACAGAGGCCGAGTCTCTTTCATCTCATCTCAGGCCGAATTCACGCCGAAACAGATTCAGACAGAAAAGGAGAGGGTAACACTGGTCTACAGGATCAAGGTGGATATTTCCAACAAAGATCATGAACTTAAGCCCGGGATGCCGGCCGACGGACGAATCCTACTGACTTCATCTTCGCTTAAAAAACAATAGCGCTGACGGATTGGTGAAAATAATAATTTTACCGATGCATCCCAAATCCCAAATTACAAATTCCAAGCGAATTGCAAATCCGACTCTCGACTGCCCCCCCCAGGGGAGAGGGAAAGGGTGAGGGGTTTTGAAATCTTGGGTTTTGGACATTGGAATTTGTTTGTAATTTGGTATTTGGGATTTGATGCTTGTACTCCTATGTTTTCTATTCAAACCAGCCATCTATCCAAATCTTTCGAATCACTGACCGCCGTCAAAGACCTGGACTTGGAGGTGAGAACAGGAGAGATCTTTGGTCTGGTAGGGCCGGATGCCTCCGGGAAAACGACGACGATCCGAATGCTATGCGGGATTCTCCCTCCTGACGGAGGGGAGGCGAAGGTCGCAGGGTATGATATTCGCAAAGAAGCGGAATCCCTAAGAGAGAAAGTCGGTTACCTTCCCCAGCGGTTCGGACTCTATGGGGACCTCACCGTTCTCGAGAACATCCATTTCTACGGGGATCTCTATCAAGTTCCAAAGCAGAAGAGAAAGGAACGGATTGAAAGGCTCCTTCAGTTTGCCAATCTGAAACCTTTTGGGAAACGAAAGGCTCAGGACCTTTCCGGTGGGATGAAACAGAAGCTGGGCTTGATCTGTGCTTTGATCCACACGCCTCAAATCCTCTTTCTCGACGAACCGACCACAGGGGTCGATCCCCTTTCTCGAAGAGATTTCTGGATCATCCTTTACGATTTGTTGAAAGAGGGCGTGACCATCCTTTTCTCAACTTCTTATCTGGATGAGGCCGAACGCTGCAGCCGTGTCGGCCTGATTTACCAAGGTGAACTGCTCATTGCGGATACCCCCTCTGCGGTAAGGGCCCGGATCGGAGGGACGATCCTGGAACTGCGGGTGGAGAACCGACAGAAAGGGATGAAGCTGCTTGAAGGGATCGAACTAGTTCGAAGCCTGGTTTTGTCCGGGGATAAGATCCATATTCTCGTCGATGATCCTCAGAAGGCGGAGAAAAGGATCCGCGAGATTCTGAGAGAGCAGGGGATGGAGATCCTTGATTTATTGGTGGTCCGACCCTCGCTTGAGGACGCCTTTGTGTCCATGGTCCAAGGAAAAAAACAATTAAGAGTTAAGAATTGAGAGTTGAGAATTATGGATTAACTCATAACTCTTAATTCATAACTCGTAACTCATAACTCGTCATTTATCACTATGCCAACTATTGTCGTTGAGGTGGAAGACCTCGTAAAAACATTTGGTAGCTTTATCGCAGTAGATCATATCCGTTTTCAGGTGGAGAAGGGAGAGATCTTCGGATTTCTGGGTCCAAACGGGGCCGGCAAATCCACGACCATCCGCATGCTCTGCGGGCTCTTGCTCCCCACTTCTGGAAAGGGGAGGGTTGCCGGATTCGATATCATGAAGGAGCCGGAGAAAATCAAACGGGCTATTGGGTATATGTCTCAAAAATTTTCACTTTACGATGACCTGAAGGTTGTCGAAAATCTCCATTTTTTTGGGGGCATCTACGGCCTCTCCGGCCCCTTGCAGAAAAGGAGAGAAAATGAAATTTTAGAGATGATTGACCTTCAAGACTCCCGAGATCGAATCACCCGAACACTTGCTGTGGGGTCGAAACAGCGTCTTGCCTTGGGATGCGCCATTCTTCATGAGCCTTCCGTCCTATTTTTGGATGAACCTACTTCAGGGGTCGATCCAATCTCCCGCAGAAACTTCTGGAGTTTCATTCAGCAAATGAGCGAGAAAGGTGTGACCACCTTTGTAACCACCCATTACATGGATGAAGCGGAGTATTGCGACCGGTTGGCGCTGATCTATCAGGGGAAGATCACCGCTTTGGGAACTCCTTCTGAATTAAAGGTGAAGACTCTCTCGCAAGGACTGTTCGAAGTGGAATGCGACCCACTCATCCCGGCCCTGGATCTTCTGAAGAAACAGTCCTGGGTCTCGGAATCCGCTGTATTCGGAGATGGCCTTCATGTGGTCGGTAAGGAAGGCGTCGATTTAGAGCGAGAAGTCAACGCTCTCTTCCAAAAACACGGGATCCTTCTTAAGAGGATGGGAAGAATCAGACCATCCCTTGAAGATGTTTTTGTCTCACTGATCGAAACAGAGGAGAAACAGTGAATCCCTCCCGCACTTGGGCCGTTGCGAAAAAAGAGTTTTTCCATATCTACCGGGACCCAGGGAGCCTGGCCCTGGTGATCCTCATGCCCGCCCTCTTGATGCTTCTCTTTGGATACGCTGTCACCCTCGACGTGAAGAAAGTTTCGATGGCTGTCCTGGATCGAGACCGGACCCAGGAGAGTTTGAATTTCATCCAGCGATTCAGCGCCTCTCCCTATTTCCGCCTTCGCTTCTGGGTCCAGGACGAGAAGGAAATGAAGCGGCTCATCGATCAGGGTGAGGTGAAGATGGGGTTGGTGCTCCCTTGGAATTTTTCAAGAACAATCAAGGCAGAAAAGGTGGTTCCGATTCAAGCGTTAATCGATGGCGCCGATGCCAATACAGCCAACATTATTCTCAGTTATGCCCAGGCCATTGCCAGGCAATATACTCAGGAGAAAACCGCTCTGAAGGTCACGAGGATGGGAGCACAGAATGTGAGCTTTCCCATCGAAGCGCGGCCCAGAGTCTGGTTCAATGAAGATCTGGAGTCGAAGAACTATTTCGTACCGGGATTGGTAGCGGTGATCATGTCAATCATCGGAGTGCTCCTGACCGGACAGGTGATTGTTCGGGAATGGGAGAAGGGGACGATGGAACTCCTCATTTCGACGCCTGTGCGAAAAGGAGAATTGATGTTGGGGAAACTGTTCCCCTATTTTTTCTTAGGCCTTTTAGACTTATCCTTAGCCGTCCTGATGGGCAAATGGGTCTTTGAAGTCCCCTTGAGAGGAAGTCTTGCTTTGCTTTTCGCCCTCTCTTGCGTCTACATCTTCGTGGCTCTGGGCCTTGGATTAACCATTTCCACCTTTGCCAGGACACAGCTTCTGGCCAATCAGATGGCAATGGTCATCGGATTTCTGCCCACGTTTCTCCTCTCCGGGTTCACCTTCGTCATCTCCAACATGCCCACCTGGCTCCAGATCATCACGTACGGGATTGCGCCCCGGTATTATGTGACGATTCTGAAGGAAATCTTTTTGAAGGGGGTAGGTTTCTCCTTTCTCTGGCGCGAAACCCTGGCATTGATGGTGATAGCTATGGCGGGGCTCTGGGTGGCCACCCGGAGTTTCAAAAAGGAGCTGAGATAGGATGTTTCAAAAGGTTCGATATCTCTTCGTCAAGGAATTGCTCCAGACTTTGAGAGATAAGCGGATGCGGGTGACCTTGATCGTTCCACCCGTCCTTCAACTGATTGTCTTCGGATATGCCGCCAACCTGGATGTAAAACATATCCGCACCGCTATCCGGGATCTGGACCAGAGTGTCGCGTCGAGGGATCTTATCGGAAGGTTCGGAAGTTCAACCTATTTTGACATCGTCTCTTTCCCCGAGACCCCAGGGAAAGTCAAAGACCTCATCAATCAAGGGGAGGTCACGGTGAGTATTGAAATCCCGGCCGATTTTTCAAGGAAGCTGAAAAAAGGAGACACCGCAACGGTCCAGATTGTTCTTGATGGATCCGAATCCAATACGGCATTGATCGCCCTGGGCTATGCGAACCAGATCCTTTCTGATTTCTCGACGCAAGTGCTCGTCAGGAGGTTGAATCGGGCCGGCATGATCGGCTTTGAAGAAGCCGGTGTGGAACTCCAACATCGGACCTGGTTCAATCCAAATTTCGAAAGCAGACTCTTTTACATCCCTGGCGTCATCGCCTCCATTGCCTTCCTCATCCCGATCATTTTGACCGCTCAGGCGATTGTCAGAGAGAGGGAGATCGGGACGCTTGAACAGATCATGGTGACGCCCATCCATTCCTGGGAATTGATGTTGGGGAAAACCCTCCCATTTGCCCTGTTCGGCCTTTTCGACGTCCTGATGATCGCCCTGATCGGCGTTTTTTGGTTTGAGGTTCCTCTTCGGGGAAATCCCCTCGTCCTTCTATTGGGGGCTGTACTCTTTCTGATGAGTTCAGTGGCCATTGGGTTATTTATTTCTACGATCTGTTCGACTCAACAACAGGCTCAGATTTCCACCTTCTTTTTCACGATGCCTGCTTTTACTCTATCCGGTTTTGCATTTCCGATAGAGAATATGCCAGAATGGATCCAATGCCTGACTTATGCCAACCCGCTGCGCTATTTCCTAGTCATCATTCGAGGCGTCTTTCTGAAGGCAATCGGCCTGGATATCCTCTGGCCCCAAGTGCTGGCATTGGGCATCTTGGGGACGGTCATGATCCTTTTGAGCTCCCTAAGGTTCCAGAAGCGGTTGAAATGAAATGATTGAAATTCGAAATCCGAATGTCGAAATCCGAAACAAATCCAAAATTCAAATCTCAAGAATCGGAGCTTTCTTTCCTTGTTTCGGTCATTTGTATTCTGAACATTCGCGCTTGTTTCGAACTTCGCATTTCGTGCTTCGAATTTAGCCACTTGTTTTAGAGGTAGGGATGAAGCACCTTCTAATGGAAATCTACCACAAGCTTTACAAAGCTTATGGTCCTAGACACTGGTGGCCTGGTGAGACTTCTTTTGAGGTGATGGTTGGAGCGATCCTCACACAGAATACCTCCTGGAAAAATGTGGAGAAGGCAATCCAAAAGCTGAAGGCGAAAGGGGTATTAAATCCGCAGGGGGTCTTTCGCCTGAAACGATCGCAACTCGCCCCGCTGATCAAATCGTCAGGTTATTATCGAATCAAAGCAGATCGATTAAAATCGTTCATCGACTTCTTGTTCGGACAATACGACGGAAATATAAGGAGAATGAAAAAAGAGAGGCTGGAAGAGCTGAGGGAAAGGCTTCTCGATGTCAAAGGAGTCGGGCCAGAAACAGCAGATAGCATCCTCCTTTATGGCCTGAAAAAACCCATTTTCGTAGTTGATGCTTACACAAAACGGATTCTTTCTCGACACGGAGTTGTTTCAGAGAAGGCGCCCTACGAAGAGGTTCAAAGGCTCTTTATGGATTATCTTCCTCATGACGAAAAATTATTTAACGAATATCATGCCCTTATCGTTCAGGTTGGAAAGATGGTATGTAAAAAGAGTCCGAGATGCGATAGCTGTCCCTTGAAAAGCATAGGGCATAGAGCATAGCGCAGAGCGTCAAGAATATGGACGACTTAGTCTGTCACTTCCGGGGAGGCGAGAATCCAGCAGGGACAATAGCAATTAAGGAAGAATATGGATTCTTGCTTTCGCAGGATTGGCGACAGGCAGGATTAAAGCTTCTTGTAGTTTATACTCTATGCTCTATGCACTTTGCGCTACGCGGTTTATGAAATGGCTTATTGGCAAAAAGAGATTCGGAGTCTGATGGGAAAGGCTGTCCACCGTTATGGTTTGATACAGGAAGGAGACCGCATTCTGGTGGGGGTCTCCGGTGGAAAGGATAGCCTAACCTTGCTTCACCTTCTCCATGAGCGAAGCAAGCGGGTCCCCATCCATTACGAACTCATGCCAGTCTACATCGATCTCGGCTTTGGCTCCGAGAAAACCGAAACCCTGAGAAATTTTTTTGAGACAAGGGAGCTTCCCTATCACATCGAGTTCACTGATATTGGGAGGAGGGCGAATAGCTCCGAGAATCGAGAAAACCCTTGCTTTCTCTGCTCCTGGGAAAGGAGAAAACGGCTCTTCCATATTGCTCATCGTTTTAAATGTAACAAGATCGCTCTCGGTCATCACAAAGACGACATCATCGAAACCCTTCTCCTTAATATTTTTTACAGTGCTGAGATCAGCACGATGGTTCCTTTACAGAGTTTGTTCAAAGGGAAGATCACTCTTATCCGTCCTTTGGCGTTACTGGAAGAGAAAAAGATCGAGAGATTTGCTCAGGAGACGGGATTGCCTTTTGGCCCCAGCGGCTGTCCGAGTTCTGGTAAGACGAAGAGAAAGCTGGTCAAGGATTTGATTGAAGCTTTGAGCAAAAAGGACCGTCGAGTTAAAGGAAATATCTTCCGTGCTCTTTCTAACATCAAATTGGATTATACTTTGTTGAATTGGGGAAAATCCGCGGAGTGAAACCTTCGATTCCTCGGCCTATCTTTCGATATCACGCAAGACGGTAAGCCATTCTGTAGACTCACGGCCTTGAGCTTGTCGATAAGCTTGCGAAGCCGGACCTTCTTCTGCTGGACGAGCCTTCCTTGGGCCTTCAACCCAATTTTGTCACTCGAATGTTCCAAATGACTCAGGAAACCAATCACAGGGGGTCGCTACCCTCCGCGTTGAGCAAAATGTCCATTATGCCCCAGTCATCGAGCCTACGTCCTTGAGAACGGGAGACTGACATTAGAAGGGACAGGAGAAGGCTTCTGAATCATGAAGACATCAAGAAAGCTTACTTAGCTCTGTGAGGGGACTCAGACATGACGACTTAATCCCTAAACGACTAGAGGTTTTTTGGGATTCGTGAGGGCAATAATCCACTCTCGAAATTGGGGATAAGATTTAAGCAATTGATCCCTCTGGCCGGATTCATAATCTGTCCATTCAAATCCGGGCGAGACGGTCGTGCCTAGCGGGGCGAATCTTCCGTCTCTAATGAGCCTTGCTCCTTGCCAAACCCCTCTCGGGACTAGGACCTGTGGTTGCATTCCATTGAGAATATCGGAGCCGATCTTAATAACCTTACCCGATCCGTCGGACCAAAGTTGAAGCATTTCGACGGGGTCACCGAGATAGAAATGAAAAATCTCATCTGACTGGAGTCGGTGCATGGAAGAAAAGGTTTCAGGCGTTAATAAATAGTAGATAGCCGTTCCAAAACACCTAATATCTTTATATCGGTTTGGTAACGCCTTCTTTGAGACGGTCTCCGCAGACCGATATGTCTCTACAAAGTACCCTTAATTTATTCCTCTAATAGTACTGTTGTCAATCCCGTTTTCGACCTTGCCTTTCGGGGGAACACCGTTGGCCAGCTTTCCGATTTCCCTTATGCCAACTGCGAGCTTTGTGGCCTTTAGGTCATGGGATCGTGTTTCTGTTAGCGTCTCCTTATCCCCCATATATTTTGAACTACGGACACGTCCCACGGACACGGTCACGTTATTCTTAAAATAGCGCTCTGCCCAAAATAGTCGTTGACTTCTCAATTGTAAGGATCACATCTGAGTCCAACGAAGGTGCCCCCCGACTTATGTTCATCCGTAATCGTTGAATAGCCGGACGATCTACACCGCCAAGTGGTACGTGAACCAAACAGCCCTCTTCTTAACTCCTCCTGCCTGAAGTCTTGTTTTTCAATTTTTACTCTCCTGTGCAACATTTCAAACGAAAATCAGCAATACGACTGAAATTTCCGGGGAGATTTCTTGCTTGACAGGAAAATACAGTTGACCTATACATAGTGAAAAAGCGACGGTTGTGTAAACTTTCCTCTAACGTTCCATGACTCAATGAACCCGCCCCATCGGTGGCCTTTGGGTTGGGAATCAAATGATTGGGAAAAAGAATCCTGAAAGAAGTAAAAATCCAACTATCCTTATAGAGAAAAACCAAGAAAACCAGGTCGTGGAAATGAAATGGCGATTATTCGATCTCTTCATTCATGACCTCACAGGACTTTTGTCTGTTGCTTGCACCAGCGCAGATAGCCTTCTCAATAAAGCGGACCAATATGGTTCTCTGACGGATGGTCAGAAGCACATTTTGGATCGTGTTTCGAGGAATATCCGCAAGGCCAAAAGTTTAACGCAGGAGATCACCGAAATCCTCCGTTCAGAGGAAGGCGTATTCGAGAGAGAATATTTTTCTGTCGAAGAAACCCTCGTGGAATCACTCCTGGACGTTCTCGAGATGTCCATTCCCAACGCCGTCGAGAGGCTCGCCCAACCCGAGAATCAGGAAGCGTTCCGAAACGACCTGAAGGATTACGGGATTTTTGTTGAGATCACCGGCAAGTATTGCAAGTCCCCTTTCTGCCATGACCGAAGGAAGGTTCAACAGATCCTTCGAAACCTGATGAGTAATGCCATGAAATACCGCCGGCAGCGCATGGAGGTGAAGATCAGTGGGGAGGCGGATTTACTCATCTCGGTAGAGGATGACGGGATCGGAATCCCCTTGGAGGATCAGAGGGCCATTTTTGAGCGATTCGTTCGACTGAATAATGAAAAACGTGCCTATGTGCCAGGACTCGGACTTGGCCTCACAGGGGTTAAGGCGTTGCTGGAAGCCATGGGGGGGGAGATTACATTGGAGAGCGAAGAGGGAGTCGGAACTCGATTTATGGCTCGAATTCCTCCTATTCGATCCTAGTTGCAAAAAGACGGAAATGACACTAAGTAATGCCCGAAGGGTTCGACCTTGGTCAGCCCTGATCATCCTAAGCACTTCGTCACATTTTGAAAGATCCCCCCGGATCTTGCGTTCCCTATTCGCCTAGAGGACCAGGAGTTCTGTTCGTAGGCCTGCTCCACTTCTTGACATAAAACTCGAGTCTTCTTATATTGAACGGGGACGAGATTACTATCCTTTTTGACCGGAGCGTGCCTCGCAAGCCCCACCTTGTAGGCAGGGACTTTCGTTAACTTACGCCCCGGTAAATTTTGCCAGGAATCTGACATGCGGATTTGGAGTATTTTTGTTATCATGGTTTCGATATGCGTGGTAGCCGGATTAGGCAACGGGGAAGAGAAGGTTAAAATGAATCAAAAGATCTCTCTGCCATCGGAAGCCGATGGTTGGAAGTGGGACGGGAAGGACACGAAATACAATTCGAAAACCCTATTCAAATACATGGATGGGGCCGCAGAACTTTATCTTGCGTATGGTTTTGAGAATCTTATAGTTCGACGGTTTGAGAAATCGAATCAACCTCCTATTACCCTCGAACTCTTTGAAATGGCCTCTTCAGAGGATGCCTATGGGGTTTTTTCTTATGAGCATCAGGATGAAACCGCTGGAATCGGCCAAGGATCGGAATTCGGGGGAGGGCTGCTTCGGTTCTGGAAAGGAAAGTATTTTGTCAGCGTCTATGCTGAAGGGGAGGGGGCTGACGTTGAATCAGGAATCCCCAACATTGGCAAGGCTGCGGCGAATTCGATCCGAACCACAGGTCCCGAGCCCAAATTGGTTGGTTACATTCCAGGGAAGGACCTCGGGTTGGTCGATAAAAGCGTTCGCTATCTTAGGAGCCACGTTCTTCTGAACCAGCGGTTTTTCATAGCCCACCAGAATATTCTAAATTTGAACAAGAAGACGGAAGCCGTGCTTGCTCAATACCTTCAAGATAAACAAAAGACCCAACTTCTTCTGATTCGATACCCCAATCGAAAAGAGGCTGGAGGTGCTTATGAGAGCTTCATGAAAGCTTACCTTCCTGATGCCGAAGGGAAGGATCGCTCAAAAACGGAAGACCGGAAATGGACCTTTGCGCGGCAGCGTCATGAATTTGTTCTCATTGTATTCGGAGCTTCTACGGAGGCCGATGCTGAAGCCCTTCTCAAGACTACAGAAGAAAAATTGCCTGGAGGACAATGAAGTGGATTCCTCTCACCAAGTCCTTCGCTTCTCTGAAGGGAGGAGGAGTATTTATATCCGAGAGGGAAAGGAGTTTACTTAGATGAAAGAAAAGACTATTACGCGCAGGGATTTTCTTCGAGTGACGGCTGGAACCGCGATGGCTGCCACCCTGGGATCAGGGATCTCGAGGAAAGCTCGGGCAGAAGAAACGGCGAAAGTGGTCCTCATCCGGAATGCTGAGGTATTAGGACCCCAAGACAAAATACAGGAGGAGGTCCTCCGATCCATGCTGGACGAGGCCATCAAGAGCCTTCTGGGTGTCAAAGAACCCCTGGAAGCCTGGCGAAAGCTTTTCAAGAGCTCAGACATTGTTGGGATAAAAAGCAATGAATGGCAGAAGCTGCCGACCCCAAAAGAATTGGAAGTGGCTATTAAGCGCCGGCTGCTGGATGTCGGAGTAACGGAGAAGAATATCGATATCGGTGATCGGGGGGTGCTGAATAATCCGATCTTCCTTAACGCTACTGCGCTCGTCAATGTGCGACCTTTGAGGACGCATCACTGGTCCGGGGTCGGGACATGCCTGAAAAACTATATTCAGTTTGTCCCAAACCGCCCTGACTACCATGAAGAAGGTTGCTCACCCCTGGGTAAAATTTGGACCTACCCCATCGTAAAGGGAAAGACCCGTCTGAATATCCTCTGCTGCCTTGCACCCCAATTTTATGGAAGGGGAGCTAATTTTTTTGATAAGAGATACGTCTGGCCCTATAAGGGCTTGATCTTGGGAACCGATCCCGTGGCCGTAGATGCGGTAGGCGCTCACCTCCTCCAGGCAAAACGGATCGCATTTTTCGGGGAAGACAAAGCTCTGGATGTGCCTCCCGTTCATATCATGGTGGCGGACAAAGAATATCACCTCGGGGTCAGTGACTTGAGCCGCATTCAACTGATCAAATTAGGCTTGATAGAAGAGGTGTTGATTTAGGTTTCATTGAGGGAAGTGATGGACCTTCATTTCACGAGAAAGGGGTTCCTCAGGAGAGGATCCCGTCATGGTTGTGGTTTAAAGCAGATTCTGGAGAGGTTTCTGGTTGTGTCTGTGCTGTTTACTTTAATGATAGCAGGGAGTGCATTGGGTGAAGAGAAGGTGAAGATCGGTTATCTTCGTTTAACGATTAGCCTTCCCACCTTTGTGGCGGCAGAGAAGGGCCTCTTCGAACAAGCGGGTCTGAAGGTGGAGCTTACCCCCTTTGAATCCGGCACATTAATTATCAGCGCCCTTATAGCGGGCAGGATCGACGCCGACTGCAGTAGCGCTACTACCGGGTACTGGTTCGCGGAACAGAGCATGCCAGATCAGTTTAAAATTTTTTTAGCGTACGGGACCCCTTCTCGGAAGAATCCGACCTTTGTAGCGATCGTCAAGAAGGACTCCCCTATAAAGGAATTAAAAGATCTCAAGGGAAAGCGGGTTGGGACGTTTCCCGGAGTTTCCTCTGTTGAATTGGCCAGGGCAATTATCCGCACGCAAATGGACCCAGAAAGTGTAACCTTTCAAGAAGTGTCTCCTACGATTCTCATTTCCGCCTTAGCCGCCGGACAGATTGATGCCTTCTTTGCACCGGAGCCTGTAGGGATGATAGCTATCTCACAAGGGATAGGAAGACATCTGGTGGAGGAACCTTTGGGCCTGCTCGGGCTGGAGAGAGGATTTGCCGGAGCAGCTTTTGGCTTTTCGGCTCAATTCATAAAACATAACCCCATGCTTGCCAAGAAAGTGAAATCGATCTTTTACAAATCTGTTGACCTTATGGATAAGGACAGAAATGCTGTGCGACCCCTATTGTCGAAATACACAGGGCTTTCTGAAACGATCGCCATGAGGATACCCCTCCAAAGCTGGATGAAAATCGAGACACTCGACAAAGAGGCAACGCAACAATATTTCGATCTTCTCTACAAAGAGGGGGCCTATAAGAAGAGGGTGGATACCACTAAACTGTATTATGAGAATTAACTCAGAGGTGTGAAGTCCCTGTTTCCTGTAACTGTCTTTTGACAATCTTTCCTGTGCTCGACTTGGGCAAGGAATCTCTGAATTCGAGTTGCCGAGGCATCTTAAAACTGGCCAGTCTTTTCTTACAGAAGGATAGGATCTCTTGATGCGTGGCCGTCTCACCATGCTTTAGAACGACGATCGCTCTCAGCACCTGACCCCGCCTTGGATCTGGGATTCCAACGACGGCTGCTTCCTGAACTTTGGGATGGCTCAGCAATACGGTCTCTACCTCTGATGGATAAACATTAAGGCCTCCGCTGATGATCATATCGTCAGCCCGACCCACGATATACAGATAACCCTCCTCATCCAATCGTCCTATGTCTCCGGTATGATACCACCCATCCTTAATCTTTTTTGCCGTGGCCTCAGGATCTTTGAAATATCCTTTCATGATTTGAGGCCCACGGGCAATAATCTCCCCTATCTGACCCACTTGGACCTCTTTTCCATCTCGACCTATGACCTTCAGCTCCGCCCTGGGAGCTGCTTTCCCAGCACTCGCCATCTTCCGTGGAGCATCCTTCAAATGAGTATGCGTGAGAAGGGGAGAGGTTTCGGTTGCCCCGTAGCCCTGAAGGGGTTGGAGGTGTGGATATCTTTCTCCAAATTCCTTCATCAACTGTTCCGGAACGACCGTCCCCATCATAGCGACCGCTCTTAAACTGGAACAATCATACCGCTCCCAATGGGGAATATTCAAAATCCATTGAAAAATGGGCGGACTAGCAAAGAAAAAAGTAATCCGATGGTTCTGGATCGCATCGAGAATTTTTTTCGGTTTCATCTCATCAATGACGGAGACCGACATCCCGCATTCCACCATCAAATTCAGGATGGAGGGACCAGTGATGTGAGTGATGGGGAGAACAAGACCATGGGTGTCTTGTTCAGACATGAGCACGGCATGACGTAACGTTTCAGGGAAGTAGGCGAGATGGTCGTTTGTGAGAACGACCCCCTTCGGTCTTCCTGTCGTCCCAGAGGTATAAAGGTAGAGGGATTCATCTGCCTCCTGAAGAGGAATCGAAATTTTCTCAGAGGATTCCCCTTCGATGATCTCTTCATAG
>Ga0187779_10001099_pt1 | contig 17128 bp, 14 predicted proteins | sample 1015_Q2_SP10_10__FD_132435 | JGI IMG/M metagenome (GOLD analysis project Ga0187779, IMG submission 132435) | Tropical peat soil microbial communities from peatlands in Department of Meta, Colombia - 1015_Q2_SP10_10_MG | ecosystem: Environmental > Terrestrial > Soil > Wetlands > Peat | place... | reverse complement strand
TTGCAGGATCGATCACGTCGAAACGTCCGCCGTCGGACGCTTTGCGCCATTTACCCCCGATCCAGAGATCGGTCGGAACATTGGCGAGAAGGTTGTCGTAGTTAGCCATGTGACGCTCCTCAACTTGTCCTATTGCGCTTCGGCGTAGGCAGCCTTGATTGCACCGGCAAGGCGTCCCTTGTCAGGGAAGCGCTCCGCCATCGCGGCGCTGACCGTTTCAGTCGCCTGGTCCGCCGTGCGGCCCGCCTTCTTTTCAGCAGTGGTTCGATCGCGCACTTCGATGAGATAAGTGCGATAACCGCTGGCGAACAAAGAGCCATCTCCGACCGGCCCATGACTCGGCACGATGATAGCGGGCTTGAATGTCTCAAGGCGGTCCAGACTCGCCAACCAGTGGCGGACGTTTGAATACGGGCTGGCGAAAGCGGGCTGCTGGCGCATCGCAACGTCACCCGAAAACAGCACCCGGTCCGCGTCGATCCAGAGCGCGGTATCGCCGCGGGTGTGGTTCGACCCCATCGCGAGAAGCTGCACCCTCACGCCGCCCAGATCGACGGTGTACTCGTGCTCGAACGTGACATTGGCTTTGCGGAATTCAGCGTCCTTCAGGAGCTCGGCATTGATCGCCGAGCGCGCCGCAAAAACCTTGGCTAGCTGCAGGCCGAACTCGTCGATGTCTTTCACCTGATCGGTCGAGCGGATCAGGGTCGTATCCGCCGGAAATGCCTGCGCGCCGAGGTCGTGCTCGGGATGGAAATGCGTGACGACCAGATAGAGTTTGCGCGAACCGCCGAGCTTCTTTGCGACCTCCAGCACAGCCCCGCCGTTGCGGGGACCAAGGCCGGTGTCGATCACCAGAATTCCAGCGTCGCCGACCACGAAGCCCACATTCGGCACCAGCGGCACGCTGTTGTCGGGAACAATGTGGACGTGCGGCGATATCTGCCGGAGACCTTCTGTCCTGACGATTGGATCAGGCAGCGTCTGCGCGAAGGATGGCGGCGCAAACGCGAGCGCCGCCATAGCCGCAAGAAAAGAACAGAAAAGGCGCATCAGTTACCCCTGTAGGGCGCGGGACACGCGTTCGACGATCCGGTCCGGCGTCGGCAGCACCATGTCCTCAAGAATATCGGCCGCCGGCAGCGGTATGTGCGGCGTCGTGATGCGAACGGGCGGACCATCGAGATCATAAAAGGCCTCATCGGCCGCAATCGATACGATCTCGGCGCCCCAGCCGCACAATCGCGGATTTTCCTCAACCGTGAACAGACGATGTGTCTTTGCAACCGAGCCAAGGATGGTCTGGGTATCGAGCGGCACCAGCGAACGCACATCGACGACTTCGCAATCGATACCGTTTTCCGCCTTTAGCCTTTCAGCCGCTTCGAGCGCACGCGGAACCATCAGCGCCAGCGCGCAGATGGTCGCGTCCTTGCCGGAGCGAAGAATCTTTGCGGTCCCCAGCGTGTCCACGATCTCGCCGTCAGGAACCTCGCCTTTTGTCGGGTAAAGCGACTTGTGTTCGAGGAAAATGACCGGATCCGGATCGCGCACCGACGCGGCCATCAGGCCGATCACATCGCGCGGGCTCGATGGCGCTACGACCTTTAGTCCCGGAATCATCATGCACCAGTTCTCGACGCTTTGTGAGTGCTGCGCGCCGAAGCGGGAACCCGCGCCATTGCCAGTGCGCACGACAAGCGGGCATTTGACCTGCCCGTTCGACATGTAGCGGCTCTTGGGAAACTCGTTGGCGATGTAATCGAAGCAGACCGCAAAGAAATCCGAGAACATGATCTCGGCAATCGGTTTCAATCCCGTCATGGCCGCGCCCATAGCCGCACCGAGAATCGCCTGCTCGGAAATCGGGGTGTCGCGCACCCGCAACGGGCCGAACTGTTCGTAAAGGCCGACGGTCGCTTTGAATACGCCGCCGGCTTTCGCGATGTCTTCTCCCAGGAAAACGACGTCAGGATCGCGGCTCATTTCCTGTGCGATGCCGCGAATGACTGCGTCGCGATATGTCAGTTCCGCCATGCCCAGCCTCCATCGGCATAGACATCGGTGATGATGATATCCAGCGGCGGCGGCGGCGCGGCCTTGCAGGCCTCCGTCGCATCGTCGACGATCTTGCGTACCTGGGCGTCGATATCGGCGATCACTTTCCCGGCGACGCCGAATTGCAGCAGGCGCTCACGATAAATCTTGATCGGATCGCGAAGTTTCCAGCGATCGAGCTCGCCTTCGGGCCGGTATTTTGCCGGATCGGCGCGCGAGTGGCCGCTGTGGCGGTAGGTCAGGCATTCGATCAACGACGGGCCCCCGCCCGCGCGCGCCTTGTCGAACGCGGTCTGCGCCGCGCGGTAGACCACGTCGGCATCGTTGCCATCGATCACAATGCGCTCAAGTCCGTAGGCCGAGGCGCGGTCGGCGGCCGGCTGCGGGACCGCGGTCACGTCGGCTATGGGCGTGTATTCCATGTACAGATTGTTTTCGCAGACGAAGACGACGGGCAGTTTCCACACCGCGGCGAAATTGAGCGCTTCGTGAAAAGCGCCGATATTGGTGGTGCCGTCGCCAAAGAAGCAGACCGAAACGTCCTTCGCGCCTTTGTATTGCGCTCGCCAGGCGGCGCCACAGGCAATGGGGAGATGGGCGCCGATAATCGCGTAAGAGCCCATCACGCCGTGGTCGACCGAGGTCAGGTGCATCGAACCGCCCTTCCCGCGCATCAACCCGTTGTCGCGCTGCATCAGCTCGCCCAGCACCTTCTCCACGCTGACGCCGCGCGCCAGTGTGTGGGCGTGGCCGCGATAGGTACAGAAAGAGAGATCGCCCGATTTCATGGCGCCGGCAAAACCGGCGGCGACAGCCTCCTGCCCGAGCGACAAATGACTGGTTCCCTTGACCAGATTTTGCAGGAACAGATCGTAGGCGCGCTGCTCGGCTTCGCGGATAACCACCTGCGTCCGGTACAATTCGAGCCGCTTTTGCTCGCCGATATCGTCATTCAGTCCGGCGGCGGGCTTGGCCTGCGCGCGGTCCTTAGCTGTGGCCATAACTGATCCTTCGCGTGGAAAACCTTGTGTAGTTGGCAGAACTTAGCGCCCCCCGCAACGACTAGGCAACCGGTGCGGAAGGCTCGACCTTACCTCGCACCGTTTCGCGGTGGAGCAGATAGAGGCCCGAGGCGATCACAATCGAGCCACCCACGATGGTCCAATAGTGAGGCACATCGCCAAACACCAGGAAGCCAAGCGCGGTTGTCCAGATCATCTGGGTATAAATAAAGGGCGCCAGCGCCGACGCCGGCGCCAGCCGATGGCCGCGGATGAGAAGATAGTGTCCGCCGCTGCCAAGCGCGCCGATAAGCACCATCAGCGCTACCACAAAGACGCTTTGCGGCGTGGACCAGACGAACGGAATGATCGGCAGCATCGCAACCGCACCGACCAGGTTCGAATAGAAAAGTGTTGTTTCGCTGGAGTCGGTGCGCGCCAGCACGCGCGTCGCTATCACGTAGAGCGCGTAGCAGACAGCGCTGCCGAGCGAGAGCAGTGCCGCCGGATGGAGCCCGCCGAGTCCGGGACGCGCCACCAGCAGCACGCCAAAAAATCCGACGCTGATAGCGGTCCACCGCCGCCAGCCAACCCATTCACCCAGCAGCGGCACGCACAACAGGGCGACCAGGAACGGAGTGGAAAACAAAATTGCCAAAGCTTCATCGAGCTGAAGGTAGCGCAGCGCAAAAAAATTCAACGCCGTGGATCCGAGCAGCAGCGCCGAACGGCCAATCTGCAGAAATGGCCGCGTCGTCGACATCATTTTTGGCCGGGTCACCGGGTTGAGGAAAACAAATGCAATCAGGAAGGCGCCAAAATAGCGTGCCCATACGACCTGCAATGGATCCATATAGCGCAGCAAATATTTTCCGGTAGTGTCGAGACAGGAAAACGTCGCCACCGCAGCGCACATCAGGGCTATGCCAGTGAGTCTTTGACGGCGTTGGTGAGATAGGTCGCTCAATAGGTCGCCCGGCCGCCTGAAATATCGAACACCGCGCCGGTGGTGAATGAGCAATCGCTCGACGCGCAGAACGCGGCGAGGCTGGCAATCTCCTCCACCTTCACAAATCTTCCGCGCGGAATCTTCGACAACATGAAGTCGATGTGCTCTTGCGTCATTTGATCGAAGATCGCGGTCTTTGCGGCAGCCGGTGTAATGCAATTGACCGCGATGTCGTACGACGCAAGTTCTTTTCCAAGCGACTTGGTCAACGCAATGAGACCGGCCTTCGAAGCGGAGTAGGCCGGCGCATTCGGGTTGCCCTCCTTGCCAGCGACGGACGCGATATTGACGATGCGGCCGTAGTTCTGCGCGATCATTGCAGGGGCGATGGCACGGCAGCAATGAAAGGGGCCTGTGAGATTGATCGAAAGCACATCGCGCCAGGCATCAAGCGGATAGTCCCAGGTCTTCACATTCGGTCCGGCAATTCCGGCGTTGTTGACCAGGATGTCGATGCGGCCGAGCGCCTTGATCGTATCGTCGCGCGCGCGCTCCACCGCCGAATAGTTGGTGACGTCGACCGTGACTGGGGCCGTTTTTCCCCGATTCTGCAGCTCGGTCGCGGTTTTTTTCGCAAGATCGATATCGCGATCCCAGATCGCAACCGCCGCCCCCGATTCGAGAAAGCGCTCAACAATCGCGCGGCCAATGCCTTGTGCGCCGCCAGTGACGACCGCGTTGCGCGACTTCAGGTCGATCTTGTTGGTCATGGCCGCCTCCCGACTGAAAACTAGCGAAGGCTATGCTGCGTGGCGAGAGACCAAAACGCGGCCGGGCCATGCAGATCAACTTGAACGAGCGCACAGCATGCTGTACATACAAGGCGTGGGGCACGCGACGGTCGCCCCGCGCTCCCAAGGCTTCTTGGCCCAAGCACCGTCTCCTTCGTGCACGGAGGGGACCTATGCTGTTTTCGGGCTAGTAATCGCAAACGCACTTCAGCAATGTTCGGGGACCAAGCCGCCTCCCCGTCAGATGAAATCCATCCAAGCGTTGCGACTTTGTCTTTGGGAGCCACCACAATGGATGGTTTGAGCTTGGCTTATTTTCTCGCTGCAACTTTCCTTGGCGGCCTGACGTCGGGTGTGTCGGGCTTTGCCATGGGTCTCGTCGTGTCCGGCGTGTGGTTGCACATTATTACTCCGCAACAGAACGCTCTTCTGATCGTGCTGTGCGGACTGGTGACGCAGGGGTCGGGGATCTGGAAGCTATGGAACACCATAAATTGGCGGGTGGTCGCTCCCTTCATTGTCGGAGGCTTGATTGGTGTTCCCGCCGGCACCGCACTCCTGAAAACGGTTCAACAGGGCACGCTTCGTCCCTGCATCGGTGTCTTGCTGGTCGTCTACAGCCTGTACAGTCTTTTCCGGCCGACGATGAAACCTGTACAAAGCAATGTCGCTACTGATTTCGGTGTCGGTATCGTGAACGGCTTTGTCGGTGGACTGACGGGGCTAGGCGGCGTTGTAGTGACTATCTGGTGCCAGCTGCGCGGCGGCACCAAGGATGCGCAACGCGCGATTTACCAACCGGTCCTGTTCGCAACTTTCGTAACCAGCGCGGTCGCTTACGTCTTTGCCGGCGCGTACACCGTCGAAACACTTAAGCTCTATGCATTCGCGCTTCCGGTTCTCGGCGTCGCGCTCTGGTGCGGCTTCTGGCTCTATGGAAAGCTTGACGATGCCGCATTCCGCAAACTCATCCTGCTGCTCTTGCTCGTTATGGGAGTGACGTTGATCGTGCCCGTGCGTTAAATTAGCAACTGGCCTATCAGGGCCGCGTGACGAATATGCCAAGCACTGGAACGACTGCCCGGCCAAGCTTTGGCGAGGCCTTCATGGTCTGGCTGAAGATCGGCTGCATCAATTTTGGCGGGCCGGCGGGGCAGATCGCTCTCATGCATCGGATGGTCGTCGACGAGAAGAAATGGGTCGACGAACCGCGGTTTTTGCACGCGCTCAATTTCTGCATGTTGCTGCCGGGACCGGAGGCGCAAAAGCTCGCCACTTATCTCGGCTGGCTCTTGCACGGGACCCGCGGCGGCCTGAGTGCCGGGATCTTGTTCGTTTTGCCAGGCGCATTTGTGATGCTCGGCCTGAGCCTGCTCTACGCGCTGGGACGCGGTGTCTCGGTGGTCGACGGCGCGTTGTTCGGCATCAAGGCCGCCGTGCTGGTGATTGTGCTCGAGGCGCTGATCAGGATCGGCAAGCGTGCGCTGAAGACATCTTTGTTGCTCTCCCTGGCAGGCGCCGCATTCGTCGGCATTTTCTTTTTGGAATTGCCTTTCCCGTTGATCGTCGCCGCCGCGGCGCTCATCGGCTATTTCGTTGCGCGCAGGGCTCCGAACCAGCTGGGTCTCAAAGGGAAAACTGAAAGCGTGCAACCGCCCGCAGAAAATCGCTGGCGGCAATTCGCCCTGGCGTCGGCCATCGGTCTCGTCGCGTGGTGGACGCCGGTCGCGCTCGCCGCGCTTGTCTTTGGCCCACGCCACGTCCTGGTAAGCATCGGCATCTTCTTCTCAAAACTCGCCGTTGTGAGCTTCGGCGGCGCGTATGCATTACTCGCCTACATGGCGCAGGAGGCCGTGCAAACCTATGGGTGGATGACGGCCCCGGAAATGGTCGATGGATTGGGCCTTGCCGAAACCACTCCGGGACCGCTGATTCTGGTTACCCAATTTGTGGGATTTCTTGCGGCGTTCCGAGAGGCGGCGCCCTTTTCCGCCGTAACCGCCGGCATACTCGGCGCGGCAATGACGACCTGGGTCACGTTCACGCCTTCGATGCTTTGGATTTTCGCCGGTGCGCCGTTCGTCGAGCCGCTGCGCGCCAATCAGAAGTTATCAGGCGCGCTTGCCGCCATCATGGCGGCGGTCGTCGGCGTGATTCTGAATCTGTCGGTGTGGTTCGCGCTGCATGTGTTGTTCGGCAAAGTGACGGAAATGCATGCAGGTCCATTGCGATGGTACGCCTTTGACCCGCTGGCGCTCGATCTTCGCGCCACCGCCTTGGCGGCGATCGCCGCTGTTCTCGCATTCGGACTGCACCGCAGCCTCATTGAAGTTGTAGTCGCGATGGCCGCGCTCGGTATCGCCGTGCAGCTCGTACTGGGAACCTAAACGTCAACTTTCGCGGATCACCGCGCTCTCGTGCCAACGCCGCAGGGCAAAGTGCGACAACGCCGACAGGATGAAGAAGATTGCCACGCCGGCCAGCGACAACAGGAGCAGCGCGGCAAACATGCGCGGAATGTTGAGCCGGTAGCCAGACTCGGCAATGCGGTAGGCTAGTCCCGAGCCGGCGCCGGCCGAGCCGGCAGCAATTTCGGCAACCACCGCGCCGATCAGCGACAAGCCGCCGGCGATGCGCAAGCCCGCAAGCATTTGCGGCAGCGCCGACGGCAATTTCAAATTCCACAACACCTGCCAGCGCGTCGCCTTGTAGAGCTGAAACAGCGCGAGCAGATTGTGATCGACCGAATTCAGACCCAGTGTCGTGTTTGCGAGAACCGGAAAAAACGCGACGATCCATGCGCAGGCGAGCACGGCGAGCGGTTGTGACAGATAGATCAGCAGCAGCGGTGCAATGGCGACGACCGGCGTAACCTGGAGAATGACAGCGTAGGGATAAAGTGAATACTCAATCAGCCGCGACTGGTTGAACAGGATTGCAAGGCCGACACCACCGACAGCCGCGAGCAAAAAACCCTCGAAAGTCGTCAGCAGCGTCACCAGCAGGGAGTTCAGCAACAGGCCGGCATCGGCGATCAACGTAGCCAGCACCAGACCCGGCCCAGGCAGCACGAACGGCGGAATCGCAAAGAGCCACACGATCAGGCCCCAGATCAACACGCCGAAGACGAGCACGACGATGGGCAAGGCGATTTGCAAGGCGCGGTCCTTCATGACCCACCTCCTGCCGCCATCGCCTTGTCGAGCGCTTCGGCTACCCGGCGGCAAAGACCGGCATAGTCGGCTGACGTACGGAAGCGCTCGTCGCGCGGATAAGGCGCATCGATTTCAATTTCAGCAAAGACGCGGCCAGGACGCGGCGTCATGACAACAATGCGCTGGGACAAATAGACCGACTCGAACACCGAATGGGTCACGAAAATCACGGTGCGGTTGAGCTCTTGCCATACCGCCAGCAGATCGTTGTTAAGCTTGAACCGGTTGATTTCGTCGAGTGCGGCAAACGGCTCGTCCATCAGCAGCAAGTGGGGCTCGGTGACCAGCGCGCGGGCAATCGAGGCGCGCATCTTCATTCCGCCGGAAAGCTCTCGCGGAAATGCGTCGGCGAAGTCGGTCAGTCCAACTCGTTTCAGCGCCTGCATCGCGGCCGCTTGCCCATCGCCGGCGTTCCTGAGCTCGAGCGGGAGTGCGACGTTGGCGGCAATATTCGCCCATGGCATCAGCGTCGGTTCCTGGAAGACAAATCCGATTTGACCTGAACCAGTTGGCCATTTGACCGTCCCTGCAGCCGCCGCACTCAGGCCGGCAATAATGCGGAGCGCCGTCGATTTGCCGCAGCCCGACGAACCCAGCAATGAAACGAATTCGCCGGGCCGCACGTCGAGATCGAAGCTTTTGAGGGCTACCGTGCCGTTCTCGAACGTCTTGCCAACACCGCGCAGCGAAACAATAGCCGGTGTCTGAGCGTTCATTTCGGCCTCAGGTCGGCGCCGACGCCTTTATTGATGAACTGCAACGTATATGCGCGCCGGTAGTCGATGTTCGCTTTGACGACACCGGCGCGCACCATCTTGTCGAAGAAACTTTTCCAATGCGCGTCGGTCATCGCGCCAATACCGAATTTCGCTGAGTCACCGGAATCAACGATCCCATATTCCTTCATCTTCGCGATTGAATAAGCAAGCAGCGCGTCGGTCATTTCCGGATTTTGTTTCTTGATCAGCGCGTTGCCCGGCCGGCTGTCGCCGTAGATGTAGTGGTACCAGCCGATTGCCGAGGCATCGACGAAGCGCTGGACCAGATCCGGTCTTTTTTCCACGAGCTCGCGCCGCGTCTCGATCAGTGTCGAATAGGCATCGAAGCCATAGTCGGCGAGCAGAAAAACCTGCGGCTTAAAGACGGCCTGCTTCTCGACCGCAAAGGGCTCCGACGTGACGTAACCCTGCATGGCGGAGTTCTTGTCCGCAAGAAACGGCTGCGCGTTGAAAGTATATGGCTTCACTTTCGATTCATCGAAGCCGTAGTCGGCCTTCAGCCACTGAAAATAAGTCGCAATGCCCTCTTTGGAGACAAACAGCGTTTTGGTCTTGAGGTCTTCGAATTTCGCGACACCTGGATGCGCGATGAAAACCTGCGGATCCTTCTGAAAGCTCGCCGCAACAGCGACCGTGGGAATATTCTGCGCGACCGCATCGAAGCTCTGCAGCGAGTTGGCGCTCATGAAGAAATCGATCTTGCCGACCGGAAGCAGGATCCGGTTGTTCACGTTGGGGCCGCCCGGAACGATCGTCACGTCGAGCCCGTACTTCTTGTAGGTGCCGTCGGCGAGCGCCTGATAGAAGCCTCCGTGTTCGGCCTCAGCCAGCCAATTGGTGGCAAAGCGCACCTTGTCCAGCTGCTGGGCTTGCGCCCCCGAAAAAAGGGCGAAAACCGCTAAAAACGCGGTGATTCTGCTCATTTTTTCACTTTCTCACTGCCCGGCCCGGCTGGGCAAGCACCCGCCCTGTGTGCGTTTGAACCTTTTTCGGCGCCGGCGCGACCCATGCATATCGCGGCCATCGCAGGCCGCCCGAATCCAACAGGATGGAGACCGCCATGACCAAGTCCAAGATCACCGCCGTGCTGGGCGCGCTCACGCTCACCGCCACCCTTGCCGCGACCAGCGGCAGCGCCCAAGCCCATTCTCACTGGGGCGCCGGAGTTGGTATCGGCTTTGCCGCCGGCGCTTTGATCGGCGCAGCTGCTGCGACCAGCGCGTACGCCGGCCCGGTTTATGTGGCGCCCGGCTACCGCGATTGCCGCCTCGTCGAGCGTTACGACCGCTGGGGCAACGTGCGCCTCATTCGGATTTGCGACTACTGAGTTCATCCCCTGAGATCGGCGCCTGAGCCCCCGTCCATCCTCGCGCCGGTCTAGACGACCCGCCCGGCCTTTAGTCCCCAGTCCGGGCGGGTCGATTTTTTCAATACCGGATGATCGAGCGCACACCCGCGACCTGCGCATCCGGATATCGAATGCCTGTGCCGCTCGGATGCCAGATCGACGTGTAGACCGGCTGTATGGTCCAACCCGGCACGATCTGCGCGACATACGTCAGCTCAAGATTGGTCTCATAGTCACGCGGGGGCGTCGATAAACTGCCAAAATTGATCTGATCCTGATCGAAAGCACGAACGCTGTTGGAGAAGCGCGCATGAATGATGCCAGCGCCGAAAGTATCGTTCGGCCTGTTCGGGACCAGCCCCGCAAATACAACCCCGCCATCGATATAGAAATTGACCAGATTTCGATCCGACTGAGGACTGACTGACCCGCGAGCGTATACTCCTATGCCGCTGTTCGCATCACCGTCTTTCGGGCGATAGATCTGCTGATCAATGACTCCATAAAGACCATAGTCGCCGCGGTGCATCAACGGCACGCCGGTGCTTGTCGGACTTGCCAGCAGCATGCCGGTGTCGTCGAAACGCTTATCTGCAAATTGTCCGAGGTGCCCCCAGCCGCCAATCTTCAGAGTTGTCGCAAGGCCGGTGTCATCTTTTCCGCGATTCCAGCGGAACTGCAGCTCGCCGATCATGAAGGCGGGATCCTGCAAACGAAAATTCACTCCGTAACGGTTACAGGTGTCCGGATCTCCCGGACACGGTCCCGCGGGATCACCATTGAAAATTGCAAACAGGAACGACGCATCTTTCGGAAATTCGTATTTGACGCGCGCGCCGAGCGCGGACAGCGGGTAGGCCGGGCCACCGCCTGGCAAATTCACTGCCGTGATAGTCGCCCAATCGCTTTGCAGAAAAATCTGACTGAGATCGCTGTAGAAAAATTCGGCGTCAGCCGCGAGCTGGCCCATTCTGAAACTCACGGGACCGAACCAGCGTTCGAGCCATAATTCCGATAGACGAATGGTCGGATTTGCTTCGATCGCTGCGATCGTGTTCATGCCGCCGACATAGTTACGGCGCATGCGGCCGGTATCGTAAATTCCGAAGGCGTTGGCATAGAACGTCGTGCTGTTCCAGCCGGCGAGTTTTTCGAGGTCGATCAGTAACTGGCCTTCGACCTTCCCCTGATCGATGACGCCGCGCTTGATGCCGCCGGAGAGATTGCCGAGCACGTCATTGGTGTAGATGACATTATATGAGATGCCGTGATCGTAGAGGCGTTTTCGCAGGCCGGTCGGATCGCCATTCTGCGGCAGACTGGTCGCGATAGAGGGCTCGGTAATCCCGATGCTTTCAGGCGTCTGCGCCTTCAGGGGCGCTGCGCTGGCAACGCTCAGCGCGACAATGATGTAACCAATGGGGCGCCCATCTAATCTCATGCAGACCGAAGCGCCCTTATTGCACCGCACCAATGCGCTGATAGCGCGGAAAGGCCAAACGCGGATGACACTGGTTGAATTGGCGATGGGTTCAGCCGTCCAGCACCCATCGACCGTAAAGCATATCCGTTATGAGGGTTGTTGCAATTTCACTCGGAAAACAGCGTCCAAGCCCGCGGTTAAGACTGTTGAAAGCTAGTCGGTTCCGAACGTCTTTACCGAGCTGAAATCTTTATTTCGCGTTTATGCAGTATCTTTGGATGAATTCAATATAAAGCACACAATATGGGGGCCGGAACGAGGGAAAGCCCTTGAATCGGCTTGTCGGGAGTATCATGGCGCAGCTTACGCTGCGATCGCAGGCGCACATGCGAAATGCTGTGGTCGCCGCGGTCGTTTTGGTCATTGGCACTTGGCTTGCGGTAGCCGCGGTGACGCGCGGCGGAGACAAGCTTGCCCAGGCGGAAACGGCCAGTCAGGGTCGCAGCGAAGGTGCGGCTTATTTCCCCACACCACAGCAGTGGGAATCTTGGGGCACGGCACCAGTATCTGACGTGGTATTTCGCACGGAGCATTTAACTGAGGGGAAGATTACTGTTGATGAAGATCGCGCCACCCTCGTGTATTCACCGTATGCCGGTCGAGTTGTGAAATTGTTCGCTAAGCCCGGCGACCAGGTGATCGCCGGTCAGCCGCTTTTCGGCGTTGAATCGCCCGATATGGTGCAGGCCCAGAATGACTTCATCACTGCGATAGCTGGATTGAACAAAGCTCAAGCAGCGTTGAATCTGGCAAAAATTATTGAGCAGCAGAACAAAACGCTTTTTGAGACCAAAGCTGGCCCTTTACGCGATCTTCAGCAAGCGCAAGCAACTCTATTGGCTACGCAAAATGATTTGCACGCCGCTAAAATCTCACTCGAAGCGGTAAGGAATCGACTGCGTATACTCGGCAAGACTGACGAAGAAATCGACAAATTCAGTGAAACCGGAATAATCAGCACGCAGGTGACAATCTACTCGCCTATTTCCGGCACCGTCGTCCAACGCAAAGTGGGACCTGGCCAATACGTCAACACGACTTCAAATAGCGCGGCAGCCAACGACGCAACTTTTATCATCGGCGATCTGTCGACTGTCTGGCTCGTGGCCTACGTGCGCGAAAGTGAAGCACCAAATGTTCGGGTCGGCCAAGCGATCCATTTTACTGTGATGGCCTTTCCAGATCGGGTGTTTCCCGCAAATATTTCTTACGTCGCAACTTCGCTCGATTCCGCTACAAGGCGATTGCTTGTACGTGCGGTTATTAACAACAAGGAAGGTGTACTGCGGCCCGAAATGTTCGCTCGGGTGACCATCTTGACCGGCGAAGGTGAGAGTTCGCCGGCAGTGCCGCGCGAAGCGCTCATCTACGATGGCAAGGCTGCACACGTATGGGTCGTGCGCGCAGACCGATCGCTTGAGCGACGTAATGTTCAGACGGGTCTCTCTAACGGGGCGATGATTCAGGTGCTCAACGGTCTACAGGTGGGTGACTCTGTTGTCAGCAAGGGAAGTCTGTTCGTCGATCGAGCTGCCGCCGGAAGCTGATCTATCGCGGACACACCACTAAGGCATCCCATGAGTGCGATTCTCGCCTTTTCTCTGAAGCACCGCACGCTCATGGTTGTCGTCTTCATTGCCGTACTATTCGGCGGAGCGATAGCCTTTCGTGATTTGAATATCGAAGCGTATCCCGATCCAACACCACCAATGGTGGACATCGTTACCCAAAGCCCGGGGCTCTCCGCAGAGGAGATTGAACGCTACATTACGATCCCAATAGAGACGCAGCTCTCGGGGATTCCCAACCTGCAGACAATCCGGACGATCTCGCTGTACGGTCTGTCTGATGTCAAACTGCAATTTACATTCGATTTCACCTACGATCAGGCGCTCCAACAGGCGATAAATCGCCTGAGCACGTTACCGAATCTTCCAAACAACGCCCAACCGCAGATTTCGCCGGTGAGTCCAATCGGCGAGATCTATCGTTACCAGCTTGTCGGTCCCCCGAATTATTCGGTGCGGGACCTCAAAACTTTGCAGGACTGGGTCTTGCAGCGACGATTCCGCGCCGTGCCGGGCGTTATCGACGTGACCGCCTGGGGTGGCCAGACCAAGACCTATGAAATCCAGGTCGATCCTAACCGGTTGACCGCCTACGGCCTGACACTGGCGCAAATGCTACAGACTTTGAACAACAGCAATATCAACGTAGGCGGCAATACCCTCGATATTGGGTCGCAGGTAGCCATTGTGCGCGGCGTGGGGCTTATCCGGTCAATTGATGACATCAAGAATACGATGTTGACGCAGTCAGGCGGAACACCGGTTCTCATCCGCGACGTTGCAAATGTGGTAATCGGCAATAAGCCACGGCTCGGAATTGCGGGACGCGATGATCAAAATGACATCGTACAAGGTACCGTATTGATGAGGCGCGGCGAAAAAACCATGCCCACGATCAAGCGTGTCGAAGCCGAGATCGAACGGATCAATGAGTCGAATATTCTTCCGCCTGGCGTGCGTATCGAGCGAATATACGACCGCAAAGACCTCATCGAAATTACGACCAGAACGGTGCTGCACAACATGGTGTTCGGCATCGTTCTGATATTTTTCCTGCAATGGTGTTTCCTGGGAAACTTGCGCAGTGCCTTGATCGTTGGTGCCACAATTCCTTTCGCTTTGTTCTTTGCTGTCGGCATCATTGTCATACGAGGCGAGTCCGCCAATCTTTTATCGGTCGGCGCAATCGATTTCGGCTTGATTGTCGATGCCACAGTCATCATGGTCGAAAGTATTTTCAGACGCCTCAGCACGCCTTGGGAAGCTTCTGTACCAAGACGAATTGACGATCGCGACGACAAGCTCACCGGTAAAGCGGCAGCAATACATCAGGCCGCAAACTACGTCAGTCGTTCGATTTTTTTCGCTGCTGGGATCATCATCGCAGCGTTCATTCCGCTATTTACATTAGGCGGGGTCGAAGGACACATCTTTGGTCCAATGGCGCGAACTTATGCATATGCGCTCGCGGGCGGTTTGATCGCGACATTCACTGTTGCACCAGCCCTGAGTGCCTTTTTGCTCCCCGAGCATACACGTGAAACCGAAACAATTTTAGTGCGAATCTTGCACCAGATTTACACACCGGCGCTGAAGTTGGCTGTCGCCAACAAAAGACTAACGGTCGTTTGCGCTACCGCGCTGATGGTGGCTTCGCTTCTTTCGGTGAAAATGCTGGGGCTTGAGTTCCTGCCAAAGCTGGAGGAGGGCAATCTTTGGATACGGGCAACTATGCCGTCCACGATCTCTCTTGAGGAGGGCAACGGTTATGTCAATCAGATCAGAACGTTGCTGCGGAGCTTTCCAGAGGTTGAACTGGTGGTTTCACAACACGGCCGGCCAGATGACGGCACCGACGCGACCGGCTTCTTCAATGCTGAGTTCTTTGCACCTTTGAAGCCATTTAGCCAATGGCCCGCAGGACTCGACAAGGACATGCTAACCGAGCAGATCTTGAAAAAACTTCAGGATCAATTTCCGGGGATCGAGTTTAATTTTTCCCAATATCTTCAAGACAACGTTGCCGAAGCCGTTTCGGGCGTGAAAGGAGAAAATTCAATCAAGCTCTACGGCAACGACCTTGCCGTTCTGACCGATACCGCTAACAAAATCAAAAATGTGCTTGGTACGGTGCGTGGCGTTACCGACCTTTCCGTCTTCACTTCGCTGGGGCAGCCAACACTCCAGATCGACGTCGATCGCGAGCGGGCGGCGCGCTACGGTCTCACACCAGGCGACATCAACGCGACAGTCCGCGTTGCCGTTGGCGGCGACAGCGGCGGGGACCTATACGAGCCGAATAGCGACCAGCATTTTCCGATTGTCGTGAGGCTAGCTCCCAACTTTCGGCAAAGCCTGGAGTCAATCAAAAATCTCGGTGTAGGTGTATCGAGTCAATCGACCTTCGTGGTGGTTCCTCTCAGCGAGGTCGCTAACATCGAACTCGTGTCAGGCGCTGCCTACATCTACCGCGAACAGCAGCAGAGGTACCTGCCTATAAAATTTAGCGTGCGTGACCGCGACCTGGGAGGAGCCATTCGCGAAGCGCAGGCAAAGGTCGCCAAACAGGTTCCCTTGCCACGCGGCTCTCGAATCGAATGGGTCGGTGAGTTTGGCAATCTTCAAGACGCGATCGGTAGATTGCAAATCGTAGTCCCAATCAGTCTTGCGCTGATCGCGTTGCTGCTCTGGGTCAATTTTGGCTCCGTTCCAGACATGCTGCTGGCAATGAGTGTTATTCCAATGGCAACAATCGGCGGAGTCCTTGGACTCCTGGTGATGGGAATGCCGTTTAGCATTTCCGCCGCAATCGGCTTTATTGCGCTGTTCGGAATCTCTGTGATGGATGGAATCATTATTCTCTCCCAATACAATCAGCTGATTGATGCGGGGCTAGATCGCATCAATGCAGTTCTTCGGACGGGAGAATTGCAGATGCGGCCAGTGCTAATGACCTGCATCATCGCGGGCGTTGGCCTTCTGCCCGCGGCAATGTCAACAGGTATCGGGTCACAAGTTCAGAAACCACTAGCGATCGTAGTTGTAGGCGGCATGACGCTGGCACCCGCAGTCATACTTATTACCTTGCCGACGTTGATCGCAATTTTTTCTCGGCGCGCCACGCGGTTTTCCTCTGTGAGCTCTATGACTGTCACCGAACCGGGACCCGCAGAATAATCAGCTCGTCCGCTTGGCAGACTGTACGAATGCGCCGACACGGCCAGCAAACCTGCTGATCGGCGACCAAAACAGCAGAACTATCGCGAGCGTCGTGATCGAGCCGACCAGTGGATTGGCCCAGAACACTCGCAAGTCGCCCCCCGATCCGATCATTGCAAGGCGGAACGCATCTTCGGCGCGGCTGCCAAGCACAAGCGCGAGCGTGAACGGAGCGAGCGGGATTCCGATCTTCTTGAAGAGGTAGCCGACTACGCCGAACAGCAACATCAACCAGATGTCGAACATTGCGTTCTGTATGGCATAGGCGCCGATCGCGCAGGACACCACGATCATCGGCGCAATGGCGGCGAACGGCACGCGCAGGACCGCCGCGAAAACCGGCACAGTCGTGAGGACCATTGCGAGGCCGACGATATTGCCGAGATACATCGAGGCAATAAGACCCCAGACGAAATCCTTATGCTCGACGAACAGCAGCGGTCCGGGATTCAACCCCCAGACCATCAGGCCGCCAAGCAGGATCGCTGCCGTACCGGAGCCGGGAATTCCCAAGGCGAGCATCGGAAGAAGCGCTGCCGTGCCGGAAGCGTGCGCCGCCGTTTCCGGAGCAAACACACCTTCAATCCGCCCCTTGCCGAAGCTTTCGGGGTCTTTAGCGAAACGCTTGGCGAGGTTGTAGCCCATGAACGACGCGGCAATGGCCCCGCCCGGCGTAATGCCCAGCCACGCGCCGATCACCGACGAACGCAGCAGCGT
>Ga0187779_10001098_pt1 | contig 17153 bp, 12 predicted proteins | sample 1015_Q2_SP10_10__FD_132435 | JGI IMG/M metagenome (GOLD analysis project Ga0187779, IMG submission 132435) | Tropical peat soil microbial communities from peatlands in Department of Meta, Colombia - 1015_Q2_SP10_10_MG | ecosystem: Environmental > Terrestrial > Soil > Wetlands > Peat | place... | reverse complement strand
GGACGTGGCGCAAGGCAATCCCGGCCTCGGCGGCGGTGGCCCCCGCGTCATGCAATTCGGCATTCGCTTCCAGTTCTAACTTGGAGTGCGGAGTTCAGCTCCCGCTTTGCGTTTCTTCCAACTCAAGTGCGTGAGGCGACCGAACTTCAGATCGGCCGTGTCGATTTGCTTTTTTACACGCCGCGACCGAAAATCGGGTGAATCGCTCCGAAATGAGGTCCGTTATGTCCGAAGCCGTAATCGTCTCCTCCGTTAGAACCCCCGTCGGACGGGGATACAAAGGTTCCCTGCGCACCAGCCGACCGGATGATCTGGCCGCGCTTGTCATCAAGGAGGCGCTCGCCCGCGTTCCCGGCCTGGACCCGAAAGAGATTGACGATGTCATCCTCGGCTGCGCTATGCCCGAAGGCGAACAGGGGATGAACGTTGCCCGCATTGCGGCCCTTCGCGCAGGCCTGCCTGTCGAAACTTCGGCCATGACCGTCAACCGTTTCTGCGCCAGCGGGCTCCAAGCCATCGCGCTTGCCGCGGAGCGCATTCGCGGCGGCTCGGCGCAAGTCATCGTCGCTGGCGGCACGGAGTCCATGTCTCTGGTGCCGATGGGCGGAAACAAAATTTCGCCGAATCCCTGGCTCGTCGACCACTATCCCGATGCCTACATCAACATGGGCCTCGGCACGGAAAATCTCGCTCGCAAATTCGGCATCACCCGGGAGCATGCCGATCAATTTGCCGTCGACTCTCACAAGAAAGCTGTCGCTGCCCTCGCCGCCGACAAATTTAAAGACGAAACCGTTCCCGTCGAAGTGAAGATCACTTCTCTGCCGAACGGTAACGGCGCAAAAGGCAAGCCTGCACCCAAGCCCGCCACGCAGTCCTTCGTCTTCGACAAGGATGAAATGCCGCGGCAAGACACTTCCATGGAAATCCTGAGCGGGTTGAAGCCGGCCTTCCACGTCAAGGGAACCGTGACTGCGGGCAACAGCTCCCCCATAAGCGACGGCGCCGCAGCCGTTGTGGTCATGAGTGAAGCCAAAGCAGCTCAGCTTGGACTGAAGCCGCAGGCGCGCTTCGTCTCCTATGCGACCGCCGGCTGCCCGCCGGAAGAATTTGGCATTGGGCCGGTCTATGCCATTCCGAAGGCCTTGGACCTCGCCAAACTCTCCCTGAATGACATCGCCGTGGTCGAATTGAACGAAGCCTTCGCCGCACAATCGCTTGTCGTCATTCAACAGGCGAATCTCGATGCCGCGCGCGTCAATCCGAACGGAGGCGCGATCGCCCTCGGCCACCCGCTCGGCTGCACAGGCGCAAAACTCACTGCCTCGATCATCCGCGAACTCCAGCGTCGCAAGGCCCGCTACGGCATGGTCACCATGTGCATCGGCGGAGGCATGGGCGCTGCCGGCATCTTCGAGCGCCTCTAATTCCTCTGCTTTCCTTGGGTGCCTCACATGCCGGTTTGCATTTGGGGCTTCTTGAAGTGTGGCGGACTTGCTCCTCGCGTCTTGCCTCCCAACTCTCCGCACTCCTCCGCGGCCACTTTCCTCTTGACTCCCTCCTCCCACAAGTGCAATATATCGTCCGACGACATGTCGCAGGTGGCCATATGGAATCCTTGCCCATGACCGAACCCGTCCTCCTCATCCTCCTCAGCCTCGCTGACCAGCCTCGCCACGGCTACGCCATCCTCCAGGACACCCTGCACATGAGCGGCGGACGTGTCCGCCTCAGCACTGGCACACTTTACGGCGCCCTCCGCCGACTGTTGCGCGACCGTTGGATTGAGCGTTTCCAGGAACAGGACAACTCTCGCGGCAAGCAGGCCTACCGCCTGACGGCGCTTGGACGCCGCAACCTGCAAACGGAAGTGAGCCGCCTGAAGCACCTCACGCAAGTCGCCAACCTGCGTGTCGCTCCGAGGGAGACGTAAAACATGCGAGCTCTCCTTCGTTCGCTTCTTTACCTTTATCCCGCTGCCTACCGCGCCGAATATGGCGAAGAAATGTGGATCGTTCTCGAAGAAGTCCAAACGCACGCGAAAAAGATGGGCCCTCTGGCCCAGACTTTATCCTTCACCCGCGAAGCGGCGGGACTTGTCCACGGCGCGTTGCAGGAACACGCTCGCGGCATCTTATTTCCTCAGGATTTTTCGTTTATCCCACAAAGGAGGCTGTCCATGCGTTCCGAATTCCGTTTTCCCAAAGCCACCGTGGCGTTGATGACCGTCATTTTGGCGGCCGTCGTCGTAGCGATCGATAAAGCAAAGGCCATCTCCGCTTCGGCCCCGCATGCGAGTCTCCCCATGGGCCCGATTCAACCGCTGCACTACTCGGTCATTTCAACTTTGCTTATCACCTTAGCCGGCCTCGGCGTCTGCGGAGCTCTTCTGTGGGCTGTCCTCTTCGCGCTTCACCGCTCCGGCACCCAACGCCTCTCGGACCTTAACCCTTCCGCCTCTCCACGCCCCGGCAAAACTATCCTGAGCTAATTTGTCTCTTGCGAATCTGGTGCCCCAGACGCCGCCTTTGCATGTGGGTTCTTGGGGTGGTAAGACGAAATCAAGCCCCTTACTTCGCCTTCCACAATCCCACGGTATTTCCCTCTGGATCTGCCATCCACGCAAACGTCCCCGTCGGAATGTCCACCGGCGGTACAAGCGTCTTCCCTCCTAGCGCTTCGGCCTTCTTCAAAGCCGCGGCCACGTCTTCCACATCCACATAGAAAATCGTGTAATGATGAGGCTCATGGCCTAGCGCAGTGATGTGTCCGCCAACACCGCCATCTTCCGGCGCAATCATCGCTGCAGGGCCAAAGGGTTGGATCTTCCAATCAAACATCCTGGTGTAAAACTCCTGGGTTTTCGCAGAGTCGCGGCACCCAATCTCGAAGTGAACCACCGGCCTACCCATTTGCTATCCCTCCTCCGTTCATGCAGTTGCCTATCAGGTCAGGCCAAGGAGTCTGCCACACCATCGGTGAATTTGCACCCGGCGCCTATTCACGCATCGGTTCTCTTGTTGAGGTGAACTGGACTTTAGAAGACCTATTGCGGACTCGCGCTCTCGAAGGTAGAATCCCGAGGTTGGAATTTTCAAACGATCGTTTGAATTTTGCGGCGGCCTCCGGCCGGCAAGGAGCATGACCTATGGCTACTTCCGTTCTTACCAAACCCGCGGCGAAGGGCGGCAGTTTTCTGCTCGAATCCCCTGCCCCCCAGGATATTTTCACTCCTGCAGATCTTACCGATGACCAGAAGCTGATTGGCCAGACGGCAGAAGAATTTGTCACGAAAGAAGTTCTGCCCGTCGTAAAGGACCTGGAAGCGAAGAAGCCCGGCCTCATGGCGGAGCTGACTCGCAAGGCCGCTGGCCTTGGCCTGATGAGTGGCGGCACTCCCGAGGAGTACGGCGGCGCAGGGCTCGACAAAGTCGCAGCAACAGTCCTGACTGAAAAGATCTCCATCTATGGCGGATTCGCCACCACGCACGGCGCGCACGCTGGAATCGGCACTCTTCCCATCGTTTATTTCGGTACCGAAGAGCAAAAGAAAAAGTATCTGCCGAAGCTCGCCAGCGGCGAATTCATCGGGGCTTACTGCCTCTCGGAACCGCAAGCCGGTAGTGACGCCCAAAATCTTCTCACCCGCGCCGAACTCAACAAGGAAGGAACGCACTACATCCTGAACGGCCAGAAGATGTGGATCACAAATGGCGGATTCGCGGATCTGTACATCGTCTTCGCAAAGGTCGACGGCGAGAAGCTCACCGCCTTCATCGTCGAGCGCACCTTTCCCGGCTGCAAGCCCGGCAACGAAGAGCACAAGATGGGCATCCACGGCAGTTCCACCACGCCGATCTTCCTCGAAAACTGCAAGGTACCCAAGGAAAACGTCCTGCATGAAATCGGCCGCGGCCACATTGTCGCGTTCAACGTACTCAACGCCGGCCGCTTCACTCTCGGCGTTTCCTGCGTCGGAGGCTCCAAGCATGTTCTGATGACCGCCTCCAAATACTCCAAGGAGCGCAAGGCCTTCGGCAAGCAAATCGGCGATTTCGGCTTGATCAAAGAAAAACTCGCGGAGATGGCCATTCGGATGTTCGCCGTCGAGTCCATGATTTACCGCAGCGCGGGCTACATGGAAGCCGCCATGACCGCAGCCGCCGGCTCCGGCAACAAGGCCCAGAACACCATGAAGGTGCTCGAGGAATACGCCATCGAAAGCTCCATCGCCAAGGTCTACGGCAGCGAAATGCTGGATTTCGTAGTGGACGAGGCCGTCCAGATCTTAGGCGGGTACGGTTTCCACGAAGACTATCCGGTCTGCCGCGCCTATCGCGATTCCCGGATCAACCGTATCTTCGAAGGCACCAACGAAATCAACCGGATGCTCATCATCCAGATGCTCATGAAGCGCGCCATGGGTGGCCAACTGCCTCTCATCCCTGCCGCCATGAAGCTGGCCGACGAAATCCTCGCGGGTCCCACTTTTGAAGAGACTCCCGAAGGCATTTTGGCGGAGGAAGCGCGCATCATTGGAAACTCCAAGAAGATGTTCCTCCAGGCCGCCGGCGGAGCCCTGCAGAAGTATCGCGAAAAGCTGGCCGAAGAGCAGGAATTGATCGCGGCCATGGCCAATATCGTCATGGAAATCTACGCAATGGAATCCTGTCTGCTTCGTGCGCAAAAGGCTGCCGCTTCCAAGGGCGAAGCCGCCGCTTCGGTCATGATCGATGCTGCCCGAGTGTTCATTTCGGATGCCGCAGAACGGGTCGACCACGAAGCCAAGCGCGCTGTCGCCGCCGTCCATGAAGGCGACATGCTGACGACACAAATGGCTGTACTAAAGCGATTTGGCAAGCGCCCGACCATCGACACCATCGCCGGTCGCCGCCGTGTCGCCGCTGCCGTTCAGGCACAGGACCGCTACCCCTTCGAGGGCCGTTAAGCGCCTGACACCTGTCAGGGGAGCGGTGCATTTGTGCACCGCGACTCCAGGCCATTTCAGTCTTGGGCTTCGACGCAAAAATGCAGGGGGAATTGTCTTCCTGCCAGCCGTGGTGTACCCACCGAGGCGATAACGGGGCCGACACAGACCTCGACAGAAGGCCTTCCCCTCATTAAAAGGCTCTTACACTAAGGAAAGCGGCGTACTAGGACCATTCTTGACCCTTAAGCCCTTTCCTCGCTCCCTGGCCGTCGTGGCCCTTCTCATCGTGGCCTGCCACGCGTGCTCTATCGTGTTCTTCGGCACGTCTCTGCTTGGCTCGTTGGTTGGCAATTCCCTCCAGATTCTCTCCAGTTTCATTGCGGCAACGATGTGCTTCCGTGCCGCTCGCAAGTCTCCGGGATTCAGCCAATCATTTTGGACCCTGATTGGGTTCGGCGTAGGCCTTTGGGGTGTGGCCGACATCGGCTGGACCTACTACGAAGTCCTCCTGCATAGCGAGCCCCCTGCGGGCTCCCTCATCCGCTTCCTCTTTGACACGCACGGGATGTTCTTTGTCATGGCTATTTTCCTGAATCAGGAAAAAGTCGGCTCCCAGGTGGAAACAGAGGAAGCCCTCGATTTTGTTCAGGTCGGCCTTCTTTTCTTCCTGATCTATTTCGGAGCCTATTACCTGCCTTCCTTGGGCCTTTCGCAGCAGACAGCCTTTACCCGGGAAATGAATGTCGCTCTCTGGGGCGATCTCGGCATCATTGCTCTTGCACTGCTACAGTGGCGTCGCGGGCGTTTCCCGGAAGTTCGAAAACTATACGGCGGCTTGGCTCTCTATCACCTGATCTACACCATCGGCTCCCACTGCCTCGACGCCTACCAGGCACAACAGGAAATCCCCACAGGCACGTGGTATGACCTGGCCTGGTCCGTGCCGCTGCTGTATGGGGCGTTCTGGGCCGCCACGTGGAAACCTGCTCCGCGGAGCAAGTCTCTGCTCGATATACGAAGTAATTCCCTCGCCAACATTCTGATCACGAACGGCATGTTCGCCTTTGTGCCGCTGGCGATCCTGTTCATCGTTGCGGAGTTGGGTCCAGGCTGGAGATTCTTGCGATTCAGTCTATTGGGAATCTCCTTCTCTTGCTACGCACTGCGAATTGCCCTCATGCAGTTCCGGCAGCAAAAGGATGAGGAAACCGTGCGAAGGCAAACGCTCGCGATGGATAACTCCGTGGACGGCATTGCCCTCCTCAACGAAAAAGGCGTCCTCATTTACGCGAACTCAGCCTTCGCAACCATGTTCGGCTACGACAGTCCTGCCCGAATTGTCGGGCAGCCTTGGCAGACTGTCTACGCCCTTCAGGAAATCGGCAGGCTGGAACCGGAAGTACGAAGTTCTCTTGCACAATCCGGCAAGTGGTCCTCCCATCTCTCGGTGCGCCGCCCAAATGGAACTGAACTTTCTGCCGAGATAGGCATCACCCTGATGTCGGATGGAAGCACAGTCTGTTCCTGTCGCGATCTCTCTCAACACGAAGAAGCCCAGCGCGCACGCGCCCAAGCCGAAGCCAAATACCGCACGCTCGTCGAGCAAGTGAATGCCATCACCTACATTGCGGACATAGGATTGGATGGCCAGTGGCATTACGTCAGTCCACAAATCGAGCCCATTCTGGGATACAAGCCCGAAGAATGGCTTGCCATATCTCAGCGCTGGGCAGAGTTCATCCATTCGGATGACCTGGAGATCGTCAAAGCTGCGGAAGAAAACTGCGAGAAGGGTGAACCCTTCCAGGCCGAGTTCCGGGTAAAGAGAAAGGACGGCCGTGAAGTCTGGGTAAACGACACCGGCGTGGTTGTGGCGGGCAGCAATGCCCGCCCAATCATGGAAGGAATCATGGTCGATATTACCGAGCGCAAAATCCTGGAGACCCAGCTTCAGCAGTCACGCAAAATGGAAGCGGTGGGGCGCCTCGCCGGTGGCATCGCGCACGACTTCAATAACCTGCTCACCATCATCACCGGCTACACCGACCTGGCGCTCAGTCGTCCCTCGGTTCCGTTGGATTTGCGCAACGATATTGAACGCATCGAGAACGCCGCTGCCCGCGCGGCCGCTCTGGTCCGGCAATTACTCGCCTTCAGCCGCAAGCAGGTCTTACAGCCAAAGACCCTGGACTTGAACTCCATTGTCATGAACATGGATAAACTCCTCCGCCGCTTGATCGACGACCACATTGAGATGGTTACTTGCGTTCGGGACGACCTGGGCAAGGTCAAGGCAGACCCGGCACAAATCGAGCAGGTCATCATGAATCTGGTCGTGAATGCACGCGACGCCATGCCCGGGGGCGGACGGCTTCTCTTGGAAACCAGTAATGTCGATCTGGACTCCGGCTACGCCGTCGATCACGTCTCCGTGAAGCCCGGGCGTTATGTAATGCTCGCCGTCTCCGATACGGGCGTGGGCATGGATGAGAGCACCGTCGCGCACATCTTCGAGCCTTTTTACACCACCAAGGAAAGCGGGCGCGGCACCGGCCTTGGTCTCTCGACCGTTTACGGCATCGTTAAGCAGAGCGGCGGCTACATCTGGGTTTATAGCGAATCCGGAAGGGGCAGCACGTTTAAGGTCTATCTACCGCGTGTGGAAGAATCCATCGAGCCGCCCGAGCCCAAGCAAGTTCCCTTCTTCGAGCAGCGCGGCTCAGAAGTGGTTCTGCTCGTCGAAGACGAGGAAGCTGTTCGCGACCTGGTCCGCACCATTCTTACTGGACAAGGATATGAGGTTCTCGTCGCGCTCGATCCCCAGCAAGCCGAAGTGATCGCAAGCAAATTCCCGGGAGAGATTCATCTCTTGCTGACCGACGTGGTCATGCCCGGCGTTGGCGGCCGCGAACTCGCGGCTCTCATCACGGTGATGCGCCCTGGCATCCGCGTGCTCTACATGTCCGGCTACACGGAAAATGTGATTACGACGGGCGGTTTACTGGAGCAAGGGCTGGCATTTCTCCAGAAGCCCTTTTCGCCGGCCGCGTTGGTTCAAAAAATCCGCGAAGTCCTCTCCCACACTCCCGCAACCCACAAATAGCCATCCCTGGAGTGCAAGCCACCGACTTTCAGTCGGGGGAGCGGGCTTCCCCTTACACTCTTGCACTCACTTCTTCTCTCCGCTTCATGCCACTTGCTCGAAAAAACATCTATTGCGGCTTCGCCGGCGCGCTTTCCACTTCCTTCGGCTTGTAAATGGTGTTCAGCGTCTCCACGTTGAACCGCTTGTAGTCCGAATACTTCGTCGAGACATTCACCCGGAATCCCTTCACAAGCAAAAACCTCACGCCGATGTGCGCCTCAAGGTACGTCGGCAACCAGACCTCATTGTTGATGTACGCCTGTTCGAACACGAAGCTCGTTCCCTTTTGAACGTTGGCCAGCACTCCGGCCCCGATATGCAGGTCGCCCACAAAGTAGGCCTCCAGCCTCACTACGTCCTTGGCCTTTTCATCAACCCAGACAACTCCCGCCAGTTCTTTCACCACCCGTTCTTCCAGCTTCTTCGGTTGGTATTCGGGATTGGGCTCAAAATCAAACACCAGTACGTCTTGTCCGCGGAACCTTTCGCGCCTGGGGTTCACAAACTGGCAGACGCGTAGAAACACTTCGATGCCCGGATCATCGTTATCCTTTTCCTCTTTTCCTTCTTCCTTCGCTTTCTCTTCCTTCTTCTCTTCCTTTTCCTCTTTTTTCTTTTCCCTCTTTTGTGCCTGCTCGATGCGCTTCTGTGTCTTCTCGTTTTCTTTCTTCTGAGCCTCGTCGCTGAGCGGCTTCCCATCCTTTTTCACCAGCGTGGTAATTTCGTCGCCATTCAGATAAAAGAACGTGTATTCATTAGACTCTTTCTTGCTGATCTTTCCGGCCTTGTCGTATTCGGTCTCTTCTTCCACCTGCGTCCCGGAGTAATTCTCCTTAATTTTGTCGATCTCCTTCTGATTCGCGTCGATCTCTTCGAAGAGCTTCTTCAAATCGGGCAGCTTCACTTGCGATTGAATGGGGAAATCGAACACACGCTCGCCCACTGTTTCGTTCGTTTCCGCTCGCGTCACATTGACCGCCAGAATTTCCGCCCCACGATGAATCTCGATCTTGTAGGGCACCTTTACCCCGTTCACGGCCCGGTAGTCGTCGTAGTAGATCTCCCGCGGCACGTCCGCCAGAGTTGCCTTCTCCGCCACAATCAAGTGTGTCTGCTGGTCAAAGAAGACTTCCCATTGGATGCCAGTCGGATAGGTCAACTCCACCTGATACGTTTCGTGCCCGTGCACGGTCGCTGTGCCTTTGTAAGCGGTCCCAATCTTCTGCTTCGCCAGGCCCAAAAACCTCGTGTTGTAATACTCCGCCGCGGCTTCCATTTGCAGCGCTTGCGGCCCCAGCAATGTCGCGAGCTGCCCGGAGTCCACCTGATGCCATGCGGACTTGCCGTTATAGGCTTCGATCTGCGTCTTCCCGCCGTTGCGCACTTCGGTGTAAAAGCGGTTCGGCAGTTTCACCCGGAAACTGAAGGTTCCTGGCGTCTCGTCACCTGTGGCCTGAATAGTTCCATCGATCAGCAGCGTCCGAACCTTGGCTAGCGTCTTCCCGCCGCCCTCGGCCTTAACATATTGGTCGATAATTTTGGAAGCCTCTTGCGCGCTGCACCAGCCAGGCGCGAGCAGGGTAAATGCAAGCAGGCACATTAAGGGTAGGCATCGTCGCATGGCGTCACAACTAGAATACGGATGTGCTGGGGTTAAAGTTGCGCCTATCTTTGCCTTCGGCCACCCGTGGCACAGGCTTCATAGAGCTTGCGGAAAAACGCTGCTCCTTAGGAGGTGGGGGCTTTCAACTTCCCTCCGGATTGGCCTTCTTAACTCTTCTCCGAAACTGTGAACTGTAAACTGTCCACAGAGAACTTCTTAGGGCTTTTTCTTCTTTCCTAACAATCCGCCCAACTGATTGACTACGTCGGACGTATTTCCAGTCCCTGCCGCTCCCGCCAGTCCGGTGGCCAATCCTTGCGCGCCGCCGGCTCCGCCTGCGCAGGAAAGTTCCGCTTTTAGCAGACCCGCTGCGGCGCCGCCCACATCAGGCACGAACTGTGGATTGGACGTTGTACCGTGAACCTGCAAGGGCACCTTGACGCCGCCGTTCTTGCAATTCGTGCCGCCGCCTCCAAGAACCTGGCCCGCGATGCCTCCCATTCCTCCGGCCACGGAACCCGCTGCCGCGTTGACCACTGACGAGTTCACCGTCGCCACCAGTTTGAAATCCATATTGTTCTTCGAATCGATCGTTCCGCCGCCCACGACGGTCCCTAACGACGGAACCACCAGATTCATGTTGTCCGTGCGTAGCCCTGTCGGCGCCATATGCACGTTGCTCGTGAATTTCTCGATGTCCAGATCCTTGCCCGTCTTGATTCCCGCCAAGGCGGCCACGCTGGACATTTTCTGGCCAAGATCAAATCCGGAAAGTTTCCCGTTGAAGAGGCCGATCGTTCCGTCCGTCACCAGCTTGTCCGTTGGCCCGGTCACGTGCAGGTTCGCGCTTAACGTCCCTGCGGTCAGCCGGGAGCCCGACGGCAAGTTGACTCCCAACGCGGGCAAGAATGTCTCCAGGTCCGTTGCTGGCAATCCTTGACCTTCGACCTTCATATCCACGGCGAATTCGTCGCCTTCGGATTTGTACGTGCCGCTCAGATTTGTTTTGGCGTTGCCAATCTTTAAAGAGGAAGGATTTAGCACCCCGTTGCCAGCGGCCATGTCGTAAACGGTATCGAAGTCGATCACCGCTGGAACGCCCGAGGGACTTCCCCCCGCCACAAGAACGGCTTTCGAAAGCTTCAACTGGCCCTTTGTGGACATTTTCCCGCTCTGACTCACCAGGTTCGCGTCCACGTCCACAAGCCCCGCAAGCCCAAGGTTCGGATCGAGAAATCCCGCCGACGCCAGATTCAAGTTGCTGACGGTCAACTTCACGTTCTGCGGCGTGAACGCAGCGTTCGCCTGATCGACCGGGCCGACCTTGCCGTCAATCTTCATGGTTCCGCCTCCAGGCAGGTCCATGGAAAATTGCACCGGGAAATTACTGGTGGTGGCGACGTCAGTAGCCGTCAGATTGACCTTGGTGTAGACGCTGCGCTTCTTCGAATTTGTGTTTCCCAGCGTAATCTGTCCATCCTCGAGCGAAAGCTTCTGGATGGATACGGACTGGGCCGAGCTGCTTCCCCCGCTGCTCGTTGCCGGCTTGTTCTGTGCAGGGGCCGAGCTGGGGGAGCTTCCGCCGATGGACGAGAAATTCCACTTCCCGCTGGGATCTTTCAGCATCACCACCTGCGGGTTCACAATCGAAATCTCGGTCACATTCAATTGCTGCGAAAAAATCAACGGCATCAGTTCCACGCCCACCCGGACTTCCTTCGCTGTCAGGAAAGGGCCGGAATTGAACTTCGGGTCGTCGCTGATGGAAAGATCGGAGATGCCCAGCGATCCGCGCAGGATCGACAAGCTCAAATCGCCGACCGATACTTTTCTCCCCAGCGCTTCGGAAGCTTTCTGTTCGATCGTCGGCCGGAACTTGTTCACCGGAATCAGGAAAGGCAGGACAAATAAAATCAAAATAATGACCAGTATGGCGATAGCTATCCACTTTAGCTTGCTACTCATGGTGGCCTCCGGGAGGCAAGGCGTAGGCGGGCGCCCCTCAGTATGTGTGCGTGGATAATATCACACTGTATTTCGTGAGAAATGCAAGCGATTTCGCGTGGAACGGAAGCCAATCGCCGCCAGCCACGAGTACGAGGGGCCACTGTCCGCTCCCTTTCAGTCGTCCCCAAAATCCCTCATGCCACTCGTGGTAAAATTGCTCTCGAGGGGCCGTTGCTTAAATGGATAAAGCACAGGTTTCCTAAACCTGCAATCCCGGTTCAAGTCCGGGCGGTCCCACCACTGCCTCCGCCGACAATTCGCCGACATTCCTCGACGGTATTTGGGCAGTTTTTGAAGGCCTACCGATTTTGTGTGAATTGATTCGAATGTGCGCCCTGCAAGTTCTTGAAGAGCAAGGAGCGTTCCCGCTCTGAAACAAAAACACTCATATTCGAATATTAGTTGGTTATTTATTTACTTAATACTGTCGGCGCGCCGACCAAATTTCCCGCCGACATCCCCACAACACCAACTCTTTCATCGGCACAAAATACCATTCCACGTCATTCCGAGCGGAGCGAAGAATCTCTCTTTCTGGCGTTTTCGAGCGAAGAGGGATCCTCACTCCCCGGACTCCGTTCGGAATGACGGGTTGCGCTTCTCTCGCAAACGATCCCTTCCAGACCCAAAACGCCGACTTACTCGCTGGGCAACGGCGGGCACCCCGGAAATTCCGCAAGCGCCGTATTTCCAATGTATTTGAGGTCCTCGATCCCGATCTTCGCCGTATAGAATCCGGCGCAGGTCATCCTACGCAGTTTCGAAAAAAAGGCAATTCCCTGGCTGAGCGCGGGATCATTCAATGCATTCTTGCGGTAAGCGATGAGATCGAGCGCTTGCTTGCGCTGTTCCGGCGCGCACTCCAGAAACGTCTTTTCGTATTTATCCGTGCAAAAATTGTCCAGCCACATCAATCCACCACCCAGAATCTCCTGATATGGTTCGTTTTCGCTGGTCAATAGATCGATGAACTCCGGCGCGCCCGCCTCTAGTGCGCCGCCCGAAACTTCGTCTTTGGGGATAATCGCATCGCAAAGGGCAAGCAACGTTGCATATTGATGCGCAGGAAAAAACTTTGGCGCGTACTTCCCTGTCGGCGAAGCGGCCTTTTCCGCAGTAATCATTTCGTGCGCCAGGGCCGCGGCCTGCAGCGGAATCACCTGCAGCACGGATCCGCCCGCCGCGCCCGCCGCAAGATTGCGCAGAACGTCCCGCCGGGAAATTCCCTGCGCCGTTCTGCTGTTCTTCCCTGAGCCGCTCATCTCACAAATTCCCCTTCTTCGCTTCGTCTAACAGATACTCAGAGGCACGCCAGGAAAGCGCCAGAATCGTCAACGTGGGATTCTTGTCCGGATTGGTGACCAGCGGCGCGCCGTCCGTAACAAACAGATTCTTCACGTCATGCGCCTGGCAATAGGAGTTCAGCACAGACGTTTTCGGGTCCGCGCCCATCCGCGCCGTTCCCACTTCATGGATAATTTTGCCGCCCGGCTCAATGCCGTACGGATAGGGGCCATACGCTCGCGTGCGCGTCAGATACTGTCCACCAGCAGCTTCAACTATTGCTTTAAATGTTTTCTGCATATCTTTTGCCTGGCAGAGTTCGGAATCGCGCCACTGGAAATGAAAGCGCAGCACCGGAATCCCATACTGATCGACAACGTCTGGATCAATTTCGCAATACGTATCCGGATTGGAGACCATCTCCCCTCGGCCGGAGAAAGAAATTGTTGTTCCGTAGCGCTTGCGGCAGGTGGCCTTCAGGCTTGCGCCATAGCCTTCAAATTCTTCACAAACGTGATTGAACATGCCCGCGCTCGGCATCTCGCGTCCCCCGCCCAGTTCGATGTGATAGCCACGCGGAAACTCATTCTGCCGGTCGTATTTCCACCAGGGAATGTAGAGATGCATTCCGCCGGTGCCGTCGTGATTGTGCGGCGGCATCTTTTCAAGTTGCGGAATATATCCTTCGCCATCGCTGCCAACGGAATCGGTCAGGTTGCGTCCCACTTGCCCGGAGGAGTTGGCGATCCCGTTCGGAAACAGACGCGACCGCGAATTCAGCAGCAGCCGCGCCGATTCGCAGGCACTCGCCGCCACGACCACCGCCCGCGCCGAGATTCTCTTCTCCGTATGCGTCGTCTTATCGATGTAGGAAACGCCATTGGCTTTCCCGTCCGGCCCCACCAGAATTTCGCGCGCCATCGCGTCAGTAATGAGCGTCAGCTTCCCCGTCTTCATCGCCGAAGGAATTAACACCTGGCTGGAACTGAAATTCGAAGCGGTGGTGCAGCCTCGGTCGCACTGGCCGCAGTAATGACAGGAAGGCCTGCCGTTCAAAGGTTTGGTTAGGATCGCCAATCGTCCCGGAATGCACGGAATGTTCAACTTGTCGCACGCCTTCTTGACGACAAGCTCCGTGCAACGCGGCTTGGGAGGCGGCAGAAAAATACCGTCCGGCGCGCTGGGAATACCTTCTTTCGTTCCAAAGACGCCGATGTACGATTCCACTTTGTCGTAGTATGGCGCGAGGTCCTCGTACGTGATGGGCCAATCCTCGCCCAAGCCGTCGCGTGTTTTGGATTTGAAGTCGATCGGGGCGAAACGAAGGGCGATCCGCCCCCAATGGTTCGTCCGTCCACCGACAATGCGCGAGCGGAACCACTGAAAATTCGCGCCTGGCGCTGACGTATATGGTTCGCCTTCAATCTTCCACGCGCCGTTGGGCGCCAGAAACTCCCCAAAATTCTGCGCCGCTCTCCCGCCGACACCAACCCCGCGATGCGGCACGTCGTAGGGCCACACGAACATCTGGAAATCTTTGTCTGGATTTACCGGGCCGCCGGCCTCGAGCAACGCCACAGTCAGGCCGCCCTCGGTAAGGATCTTTGCCGCCATCCCTCCGCCGGCGCCGGAGCCAATCACGCACGCGTCAAACAGCTTCGTCGAACGGAGGACTTGCGTCATTCTGCCTCAACCGCTGAGCTGGTTCTTCGGCGGCCGGATGACTCAGACACCGAGTATCTCGTTGCGGACATTCTTTAACACGTAGGCGGCGCGTTCCACGCCGACTTCGCCGGACAAGATCGGATCCTCGTTTTCAATGCTGAGAATTCCGTCGTAGTCGATGTCCATGTAGGCCTGCAGGATCGCTTTCCACGTGGCGGCCCCATGCCCGTAGCCGACGGCTCGAAACGCGTCCGATGCCAGCGGCAAATCCTGCTTCTCGAACACGAAATTCAACACGCCGTACTTGGCCACATTTTCCGGATACAGCACCGTATCCTTCATATGTGCGTGGTAAATCATCTTCTGCTTGCCGAGGAAATGAATCACTTCCACGGGATCGCATCCTTGCCAGAACAGATGGCTCAGGTCGCAGTTCGCGCCAATCTCTTCGCCCACGGCTTCGCGCAGCCGGAGCAGCGTGCGAGGATTGTAGACGACAAAATTGGGATGCATCTCAAACGCCAGGCGATGAATACCGTGTTCCCGCGCGAACTTCGCCGCTTCCTTCCAGTAGGGCACCACCTTTTCTTTCCACTGCCATTGCAGCATCTGGTCATACTCTTCCGGCCAGCGGTAGGTGATCCAGTTCGGCTGCGTGTCCGCGGGAGAGCCTCCGGGGCAACCGGAAAAGCCGACGATCACCTTCACGCCAATTCGTTCCGCAAGCAGCACGGTGTTCCGGAAGCTTTCCGCGTCGCGCGCGGCGTGCTTGGCATCCGGATGAATGGGATTGCCGTGGCAGCTGAGTGTGGCCACGCGAATGCCGCGGTCCTCAAACTTCTTAACCCATGCCTTGGCCTTGGCAGGATCATCGAGCAGTTCTTTCACCGGACAGTGGCTGGAGCCCGGATAGCCGCCCGTGCCAATTTCCACCGCCTCCAGTCCGAGCGCGCTGATTTTGTCGATCATCGCGTCCAGCGAAAGATCGGCGTACACCGGGTCAAACACGCCGATAGGAATTTTCTTCTTTGCTCCCGTCGAGACTTGAGCTGAGCCAGGAATGGAATTCTCTATCGGGGGATCACTGGCTAAGCCAGCGAAGTGGGAACCACCGGGAATTGCTGCAGCTAACAACCCTGTGCCAGTGGCGGAAAGAAATTGTCTGCGATCGATATTTGCGGGTGAATCTGGACGATCCGAATGCTGCGTGCTCATGCAAGAGCCTCCAGAAGATTTGCAAAACGGTGGAGCGATGATGAGATGGAAAAATTATACGCCGGGACGCACAGGCGGGGAAACAAAAGCACCGTTTATTTGTGCGGGCGAAGAGCTTCGAGCGGAGGCACGGAGACCGCGTTCGTCAGTGCCCGCTCTGGCGGCATTTTTCCGTTTTGCAGCCCGTCCACAAGCATCTCCATAGCCTGGCCGCTGTTGGGAGGAATGAAAATGGTCGCCGTGAGCAATCCACTGCGCACCCAGGCCTGGCCCGTGTTGGGCAAGCCGTCGCAGCCAAGAAACGGAAGAGCGAGCCAGCGTTCCCTCTCAACTTCCGACGACAACTCCTGGAACGCCTTGCGCGCGCCGATGGCCATCGAGTCGTCCTGCGCGGCGACAATATCGATGGTGGCTTTCTGGGAGGTCGTGAGCTTCAACCACGACCGCACCGCGCGCTGTGCGCTTTCCTCCGTCCATTGCCCCTTCAACATGATCAGGTGAATATTGCTGGGCTTCGCTTCCTGCATGCCAAGCGTACGCTCTTTTGCCGCCGAATTTTCGGAGGGCCCCTGGATGTAAAGAACCGAGCCGCCCGTTGGCAGCAGCGCGGCACACTGCTTTCCTTGAATGCGCCCGATATCCACATGGTCCGAACTCACGGAGAAGACCGGCGCCTTGCTGCTTTGCCGTAGTTCAGAAACGTAGTTTGCATCCCGGTTCAGCACCGCCCACCCAATTCCGGCGCTGATCGCAGCGCGCGCGACTTGCGGCAGTGCCGTGCCTCCAACAGGCTCAAAGATGATCGCGTCCGGGCGATCCTCCGGAGCCGACTGCACCGCTTTTAGGATCTGTGTGCTCTGGTTGATCGCGTCGTTATCGGCGTACAGGATCTTCAGATCGACGCTTAGCTTTCTCGCTGCCTGCTCCGCAGCATGGGCCTGTTCAATTTGGTAGTCGTTGTCATTTGTGGTCAGTGAAACCAGAAACCGTAGCTTTCGCATGGACTCCTCGGTGGTTTGTTTCCCTTCTTTACGATACACCGCCCCGAAACGGAGTGCGTACAAACCTCGGGGAGAGTTGCCGTGCTGAAACGGGGTGCAATGTGAATGAAGATAAGGAGTTAACCGGTCACCGATTTTTGCGAAACTGGCTGGCCCAAGCGGGTAAACACGTCAGGAAGGCGGTTGGGTAAAGGAGCGCAGGGCATAGGGCGGAATGGGTTAAAAGGCGCAAATAGCGCCATAAGCAAAACTTTGTATGGTTATAAGTTATTGTCCCACAATGGATTATGGCCGACTTCCCTC
>Ga0187779_10001097_pt1 | contig 17154 bp, 12 predicted proteins | sample 1015_Q2_SP10_10__FD_132435 | JGI IMG/M metagenome (GOLD analysis project Ga0187779, IMG submission 132435) | Tropical peat soil microbial communities from peatlands in Department of Meta, Colombia - 1015_Q2_SP10_10_MG | ecosystem: Environmental > Terrestrial > Soil > Wetlands > Peat | place... | reverse complement strand
GGTGTGGCGCACGACTTCAATAACCTGCTGCTCGTGGTCAGCGGGTACACGGAAGTACTGTTGGAGGCGCTGAAGCCGGAGCATGATCTCTACCCCAAGGCGCAGGCGATCCAACAGGCGGCAGACCGGGCTACTACGCTCACCCGACAACTGCTGGCCTTCAGCCGGAAGCAGATGCTGGAGCTCAAAGTGGTCGACCTAAACGCCATCGTGTCGGACATGGAGCGCCTGCTGCGACCGCTGATCGGGGAAAACGTCGAGCTTACGACCCGGCTGGTGCCCAACGTGGGACCTACCCGGGCGGATGCGGGGCAACTGGAGCAGGTGATCATGAACCTGGTGGTGAATGCCAAAGATGCGATGCCGGCGGGAGGGCGGATCACGATCCAGACCAGCCAGGTTAGGTTCGACGAGGGCGCGCGGCTGGAGCACCGCCTGGTCCCGCCAGGCGATTACGTGATGCTGTCGGTGAGTGACACGGGCACGGGGATGGATAAGGAAACGCAGTCGCGGATCTTCGAACCTTTTTTCACGACCAAGGAAAAGGGCAAGGGGACGGGGCTGGGGCTGTCGACGGTGTACGGCATCGTGAAGCAAAGCGGCGGCTATATTTTCGCGAACAGTTCCCCGGGCCAGGGAACGACCTTCCGCATTTACCTGCCGCGGGTAATGGATGCTGCCGCCCACAGCGGGCCGGTGAAGGCGGCATCGGCCGCAGGCGGAGGCTCGGAGACGGTGCTTCTGGTGGAGGATGAGGAGTCGGTTCGGCAACTGGTGCGCGAAACCCTGCTGGCGCGCGGATACAAGGTGCTGGAGGCGGATAACGGCGAGGCCGGCCTGCGCCAGGTCAGAGAGCAGCGGGGCGCCATCGACATCATCATCACCGACGTGGTGATGCCGGGCATGAGCGGGCGGGAGTTGGCCACGCGGGTGACGGCAGACTGGCCGAAAATCAGAGTGCTCTTTCTCTCCGGCTACACCGAGGATGCCATTATTCACGATGGCGTCCTGGAACCGGGAACGGCATTCCTGCAAAAACCGTTCACCCTGCAGGCCCTGTCGCGAAAGGTGCGCGAGATTCTCAGCGGTGAGCGGATGACCAACTAGCTGGTCGCCCCTGGCTATTGGTTTTCGGTGCGACCTCGGATGACGCTGTCAGCCGGAGCGGCCCTGGTACTCTCGAGGTGCCGCGGGCGGCTATTAATCGAATCACTTGCGGAGTTTCCAGTACAAATCCTGCTCCTATCAGGCCCGACACAAGGCGGACGAACGGTGCCCGCGCTATACAGCAACTTCACTCGTGCAACTTTTAGGGAAGATCTGCGTCCTATTCTAGAAGGGGATTGGCTAGAGCAGTCCAGCGGGGCGTTCAGCTGCCGTTGGCTGGCTCGGTGGCAGAGATCACAGCGCGGTAACGAATGCCTAGGGGGTCTCGTTTCATGTTAATCAAACAGGCCGCGGATGTCCGTTCTTCGGAAATTACACCTAAGAGGCTTTACCTGAACCGGCGGCAATTTCTGGCCGGAACGGCAGGCTTGGGCGCGGCGGCGCTAGCTGGGGAGTGGCTGCGGGATGTGGTTGAGCCGCAAGCGGTGGCCAGCGCGAATGCCAAGATCGAAGGGGTCCGGACGAGTCCGTTCTCGACGACGGAGAAGATCACGCCTTACAAAGACGTCACCAACTACAATAACTATTACGAGTTTTCGACCGACAAATACGAGCCCGCAGGCCTGGCCCGGGACCTGCGGACGCAACCCTGGAGCGTGAAGATCGATGGTCTGGTGAAAAACAAGCAGACGCTCGATGTAGACACGATCATCAAGCTGGCTCCGCCGGAGGAGCGAATTTACCGGCACCGCTGCGTGGAAGGATGGTCGATTGTGGTGCCGTGGATAGGTTTCTCCTTGAGCGTGCTGGTAAGCAAGGCGGAGCCCCTGGGATCGGCGAAGTTCCTCGAGTTCACCAGCCTGGCCGATCCCAAGCAGATGCCGGGCGTTAGAAGCCGCGTGCTGGACTGGCCTTACCTAGAGGGATTGCGGATGGACGAGGCGATGCACCCGCTGGCCTTGCTTTGCTTCGGTATGTATGGCGAGGTGCTGCCGAACCAGGATGGCGCGCCGCTGCGGATCGTTCTGCCGTGGAAGTACGGGTTCAAGAGCGCGAAGGCGCTGGTGCGCATCCGCTTCACCGACAAGCAGCCGCTCAACAGCTGGCAGAAAGCGGCGCCGAACGAGTATGGGTTCTATTCGAATGTCAACCCGCATGTGGACCACCCGCGCTGGAGCCAGGCCACCGAACGACGGCTCGGGGAGTTCTTCAAGCGGTCTACACTGATGTTCAACGGGTACGACCAGATAGCCAGTCTGTACGCAGGCATGGATTTGAAGAAGAATTTCTGAGAGGAAGAACCCGTCACGCACAGGCGGAGGCACAGAGACTTGAAGAGTGTCCGATAGGTTGTCACTCTGAAAGCTACTCTTCCTCGCCTGAAGGCGAGCGATGGGCCCAGGTTGCGCCGCTGAGAGGTACGCCCGGATACCAGTCGTGAGCTGTCCGGCAGCCGGCTCACGTTCGGGCTCGAATCCATTACCGATGAAGATGCGCTTGCTTAAAGTCGCGGTATTTCTCGCGTGCCTTGTGCCGCTGGGGCGGCTGGGGTGGAAGGGGTACGCGGGGATGCTGGGGGCGAACCCGATCGAGGTGATCACGCACTCGACGGGGGACTGGACCATGATCCTGCTGCTCGCGACTTTGAGCCTTACGCCGCTGCGGAAGCTGACGGGGCTGTACTCCCTGATCCGGTTGCGGCGGATGATCGGGCTGTTTGCATTCTTCTACGCCTGCCTGCATTTCACCACCTACATCTGGCTCGACAAGTTTTTCGACTGGCACGCGATGCTCGCCGACATCGGCAAGCGGCGGTTTATCACCATAGGTTTCCTGGGATTCGTGCTGCTCATCCCGCTCGCCGTGACTTCGACAGCGGGGTGGATCCGGCGGCTGGGCGGCAAACGGTGGCAGCGGCTGCACCAGTTGATCTACGCAACGGCGCTGGCAGGGGTCATCCACTACATCTGGCTGGTCAAGGCGGATCTCCGCAAACCGTTACAATACGCTGCCCTACTCGCGGTGCTGCTCGGGTACCGGCTGGTGGTGTGGGCACAAGCACGGATCAGCGCCAGCAAGGGCGCGGCGCATACGGCTGAAGTGATCGGGTCATCCGGGGACCGGCTCATTGGGTGACCGGGTGTCGCCGACGGTCGTTCCGGAGATAAAGGCCGACTTTCCCAACGCCGAGCGGCGGCACGCCCCGCCGGCAAGATGCCGGCGTGAGGCCCAGAATCCTCAACAAGAACGGCGGAACTAAGGGCTCGCTACCAGCAGCAGGTGAGCGGCGAAGTCGACGGCGAGGTGGGGCATTTTGCCGATGCCGGATTCGACCGTGCCGTAGCTTCTGCCCCGTTCATAGTCCGTGACCTGGTACCGGCCAGGTTTCAGGCCACGTAACTGCAGTTGTCCCCTCCACGGCGTATTTTCCTTCGGCGCGAAGAATGCGTAGTACATCTTGCCGTCTTTGGCGATGGCGTAACCCTCGGGGATGTCGTAGCCATAGGTGTACAGGCCGAGGAAGGTGCCCTTCGAGAGCATCTTCTGGTTGTAAAGGGCGATCCACTTTTTGGTTGCAACTTCGCGCTGCTGAGCGGTGGCGCTGGAGGAGTGCGGGCCTGGCTCCAGCAAGTCGAAGGGGACGCCGACCACGCCACCCGTTCCGATGATGGCGGCGAAATCCTCGCCGGACTCGCTCCGCGGTTCGCCGACGGGGTCGAAGGGCTCACGGTCATCGCCGTAGACGGGGGCTTCGGGACCGAAAAGGGCCTTGTACATCTTAATGCGGCGGCGGAGCTGTGCAGCGTTGGCGGTCTTGCCCACCACGATCTGATCATTGAATCGCAGCGAGGCGAGCGAAGGGGATGCGCCGCACGGGCATTCCTGGATGACGCTCCGGGGTTTGAGGACCCGTGCCGTCTGGCAGATCACCTTGTAAAGGTCGGCCAGGGCATTGACGGAATCCTGCGGCGAAGAATGGTGGTGCGCGGGGTTGTAGCAGCGAGGAACGCGAGCGACAGCGTCGAGTTGCAAGCCGTCGAAATCCCAGTCGCGAATGAATTGTTCAACCAGCTGTCCGTGGTAGGCCAGGACGGCCGGGACGGCGGGGCAGAGCAAGGCGAGGCCGCGCTGGGTGCGGGCGTGTTGGCCATCTTGATCGAGGACGAGCCACTCGGGATGCTGCTGGACGATGTTCGCGATGGCGTGCGATCCGGGCTTGCCCTGACCATCTTCGACGCCCAGGGGCAGCCAGGCTAGATGCAGGAAGAGACCTTGCTTGTGGAACGCGGTGGTCAGTTGCTTGATGGCGTCGCCGGGGTAGGTGTCCGGGCGGGGTTTCCAGTCGCCGTAGGCATCGAACCAGCGGCCGTCGAGAGTGGCGCGGCTGATGCCGAGTTCCTTGAGACCAGCAATAGCACCCAGCATTTGAGCAGGCGTGACCCCGGACTCGTATGCGCGGCCCGACCAGCCGGCGGAGTAGGCCTCGGGTGAGGGATTGGCCAGGGTCGATCCTTCCTTCTGCAGCACCCCGGACCACATGCGGAGGGCCTGGTAGAAATCGCCGGAGTAGACGGCAAGAAAGCTGCGTGGAGCGGAAAAGGTCTCTCCGGGCTTGAGGATGTGGCCGGGGATATTGAGCTGGGCGATGATGCGTTCGTCGGGGGCGATTTTGAATTGGAGCGAGCCCGGGAGAGGAATGGTTTCTACGTGGCCGATGGCTTCGCCTACAGAGCCAGTCCAGAACGCGACCATGGGGATACCACCAGAGAAGCGGCCCTGGACGAGCGTGTCTGGATCGTTGGGGGATGAGAAAGTACGGGGCAGACGGAAGACGTCGTCCGTAGCCGAGTCGTAGCGCCAGCCCTGGAACGTCCACATCTCCCAGGGGCGGGCAAGGGAATCCGCGATGTGGGCGTTAAAACGATGTTGCTGTTCGATGGCGCGGTCGATGGGAAGATCATCAGAGCCGGTGTTTTTGTAGGCCACGGTGGAGAGCAGGAGATTGGGAAAAGCGTCATAGGCTTCGAGGGTCAGGATGGCCTCGATCGTGGTGCCCGAGGGCCCGAGGGGATGGCCAGGAATCTCGACCCGTTTGCCGGGGCCGAACTGCCCGACCGATTCCAGAACGCTCGCCTGGTCGAAGGCGAGCGTGAAGTGGAGTTCCTGGTCATCACGGATGACGTAGTTGCTGTCGGTGGGGGTGCCAAGCCTGGGCTCGTCAAGAGTCAGGGGGTGTTCAGCCCGCAGGAGCGAGGCCTGGATGTAGCCCGAGGGCTGAACGTTAAATTCCGCCGAGGAGGTAGTCAGGATGACCGGGCCGCCAGGCTTGACCTCAACCTGGATAGCCGAGGGCGTGAAAGGGACAGCTTTAGGCTTGGGCCCCTGGCGGGTACAACCGAAGGCGAGGGCAAGAGCGGAGAGGACGAGAAGGTAACGTTTCACGGGAATACGCCTTATTTTAGCGAAGCCCGATTGCGGAAGTCAGAGGACAGGCTTGGGGCAGAAGTGACCAGCCAGAACACGCGAGCCCGTTCGACGAGTACGGCGTCGATGCGGACCGGAGTGTCAGGCGGACAAGGGCGCGGTCACGCCACTTGCCAGACGGTGTCGAGGACCGTGCCGTCGACCCACTTCACGATGGCTACGGGACGGTCGCCGGACTTGGCGCGGGCGGGCTTGCCGCCGCAGATTTTTTCGACTTCGGACTTAATGTCCTGGATCGGGCGGATGGGGAGCCTGGACGCTTTGACGACGTCGAGCAGGTCCTGGCGGAGCGGGTTGATAGCGATGCCGCGTTCGGTGACGACCACGTCGACCATCTCCCCGGGTCCGGTGAGGGTAGTGACTTCGTCGACGATCACCGGGATGCGGTCGCGGAACGAGGGGACGGCGAGGATGGAGCATCCCGCAAAAAGGCAGTTCTGCCAGCCACCGATGCCGTGCAGAAGGCGGCCGTCGGAGTGCGTCACGACGTTGGCGTTGAAGTGGACGTCGACCTCGGTGGCGCCCAAGACCACGGCGTCGACCATGGAAGCGAAGTTGCCCTTGCCGTGGTAGTTGTAGGAGGTGAAGGGCGAGGTAGCAACGTGGCGGGGGTCGGAGGCGATCGAAGCCACGCCGTCGAGGTCGAAGGTCTGACCATCGAGGATGTAGTCGGTCAGTCCGTCCGCCAGAAGTTCGACCAGATATTTCGTGGAGCCTCCCCGGACGAATCGGGCTCTTACCCCGTCTTCTTTCATGAGGTGGCGGAGATAATCGACGAAGGCAAGAGCGATGCCCCCGGCTCCGGCCTGAAAGGAGAAGCCGTTCTTCATGATGCCGGCCTCACGCAGGAAGCGGGCAACCAATTCGGCGATGCGCAGGCGGTCGGGAGAGCGGGTGATTTGCGTGGTGCCAGAGACGATTTTTGCCGGGTCCCCGATGGAGGCGACTTCCACGACATAGTCGACGTTGTTGCCCTGGATCTGCCAAGGGAGGCAGGGAAAGGGGACGAGGTGATCGGTGACCACGATGACGGAGTCGGCGTAAACGGAGTCGGCGAGGGCGAAGCCGAGAGATCCGCAGGCGGACTTGCCATGGGAACCGTCGGCATTACCGAAGGAGTCGGCAGTTGGAGCGGCAATGACGGCGACATCAACGTGAACTTCGCCGTCCTGGATGGCTTGCCAGCGTCCCCCATGAGAGCGCAGCACCCCCATGCCGCGCATCTTGCCTTGCGTGCAGTAATCGCCGAGGGGGCCGTTCAGGGAGCCTTCGATGTGGTGAATGACACCTTTCTCCATGAGGTCGATGGCGCCTTGCTGTGAGGGGAAGGAAGCGCTGGGGAACCAGAGGAGATCTTTTATGCCCATCTTGGCGGCAGCTTCGAGAGCCGGGAGCGCGACGCTGTCTCCGTCGCGCAGGTGGTGATGGGTGGAGAGGACCATGCCATCGCGCAGGCCGCACTTGCGCAGGGCGGTTTCGAGATCCGGCAGGCGCTTGTCGCCATTTTCAGGGTAGTCCTTGCTGGAACGGACAGGCGGCGCCTGCTTGCGGCCACGAGGCTGATACTTGCCGACCCCGAGGTAGGGGATCTGCGGCTTGCCGTTGACCATGGTGGGGACGCGGCGCTGAGCAGCGTTGTGAGCGAGTTCTACGCGTTCGGGCATGAGTCAGATCTCACAGACATCTTCACCATCGAGACCCAGACGGACCCACCGCTTGTCGAGGCTGGATTCTCCATGGTTGAGGCAATGCCTGGCGCTCGCCAAGGGCACGAGGGTGCCACGCGCCGGGCGAACTTCGCCGATGAAGTCCTGATGACCGTCCTGGACAAAAAAGCGGATTCCTGGCTGCTCTCGCAAGGACAAATCGACAAAGGATGCAGATCGATCATGCCAGGCCCATGGCTTTGGCGCGGGCGACGAGTTTCAGGGCGCGCTGGACGACCGGGGGGTCGATCATCTTCGAGCCGAGGCTGACGACGCCCTGGCCGCGTTGGGTGGCTTCCCCGAAGGCGGTGACGATCTTCCGCGCCTTTTCGATCTCGGCCGCAGACGGAGCGAGGGCGGCATGGATGACCGGGATCTGCGCGGGATGGATGCATCCCATGCCTTCGAAGCCGAGAGCGCGGGCGTTCTCAGCCCAGCGCCTGAGACCGTCCATGTCGGCGACATCGCTAAAAACCGAGTCGATGGCCTGGATTCCCGCGGCGCGGGCGGCGTTGACCAGGCGCGTGCGGGCATAGAAGGATTCGCGGCCTTCGGCGGTTTTTACCACGCCTAGATCGGCGGTGTAATCCTCGAGGCCGATGGTGAGGGCGGCGACGCCGTCGGTGGCGGCCGCGATGGCGGCTGCGTTTTCGATGCCCGCGCCGGATTCCAGAATGGGCATCAGCCAGATGGGGCGGTTGACCTGGTGCCGAACCTTGAGCTCATCAATCATGTTGTGCACCTGTGCAACCTGCCCGGGGTGCTCAACTTTCGGGATGAGGATGAGGTCGGGGGCTTCGGGGACGATCTCGGCCAGGTCTTCCAGGCCCAGCGGGAGCTGGTTAATCCGAACCATGCGTTCGCAGGCGCCGAAGTCAACGGCTCGAAGCGCGTTGCGAACCAGGATGCGGGCGGCGTCTTTCTGCGCGTGATGAACCGAGTCTTCGAGGTCGAGGATGATGGCGTCGGGCGCATGCAATGCGGCGTTGACGAAGAACTTGGGCTCGGTGCCGGGCAAGTACAGCCGCGAGCGCCGCAGGCGGTCCTTGGCAGAGGGCGGGGGTAGCGCGATCTTGTCAGGCAGCGCCTTCTGGTTGCCAGCCAAGCCGGCACGGCGGGCCGCGGTCTCCATGCGCGCCGCGATGACGAAAGGAAGAGCGCCCTCGTCGTGGATGGCGACGCGGGCGTTCTGGACGCCCAGGCCGTCGAGAACCTGGCGGGCCTGGGCCAGGATGGCGTCACGGTAATAGGCGGCGACACGCGATTCCAGGCCGAGCTCGATGCCTCCGGAGTCGCGTGGTTCGATGGCGACGTGGACGTCGGAGCGGATGTCATTGCCCCAGCGGCCGGCTTCGGCGGACATTTTGGTGGCCGTCATCGGATGAATCTCAGGCACAAAGGACACCAAGAGTCACGAGGTATGCACTATGTTACGGCATTTGACTCGTCAGCCTGCATATTCTTTGTGGTTCATCCAGGTAACCACAGAGGACCCAGAAAGCAGCGGGAGTCTCGGACCACAAAGGAAACAAAGGTGAGGCCAGCGCCGGAACCATGAATAGGGCAGCTCCTGGTCATTTCAATTTCTCCAGAATGGCGTCGGTCATTTGCGTGGTGGAGGCTGCGCCCTGGCGGATGGATTTGGCGCCGCCGGGTATGCGCATCATGTCATAGGTGCGGACTTTGCCTTCCTCGACCACGGCGGCGACGGCATTGCGGATGCGGTCGGTTTTGGCGGTGTCGCCCACGTGCTCGACCATCATGGCGGCGGAGAGGATCATGGCGATTGGGTTGACGATCGGAGGATTCAGTGTGGCGTATTTCGGGGCGGAGCCGTGGGTGGGCTCGAAGACCGCGACACTGTCGCCGATGTTTCCCGAGGCGGCGAAACCGAGGCCGCCGACCAGTCCGGCGAAGGCGTCGGAGAGGATGTCGCCGAAGAGGTTCGAGGCAACGATGACGTTGTAGTCTTCAGGATTCTTATTGAGCCACATGAGCTGGGCGTCGATGTTCGTGCTCCAGAGTTGGATGTCGGGGTAGCTCCTCTGCACCTCCTTGGCGACTTCTTCCATCATCCCGGAGGTTTCGCGGACGACGTTGGGTTTCTCGCAGATGGTGACGCCTTTGAACTTCTTCTTCTTCGCGTATTCGAAGGCGGCGGTGATGATGCGACAGGCGGCCGGACGGGTGATGATGCGGACACTCACCGCGATGTCGGGTCCGGGCACGGCAGCGAAGGGTTTGAACTTGGCATGGGAGTTGAGCGCATTGCGGACTATCTCCGGCGGGTTGGTCCATTCGATGCCGGCATACATGCCCTCGGTGTTCTGGCGGAAGACGGTGGTGTTGATCTGGGGCTCTTCGAAGCCGCCGTCCGTGCGCTTACGGATATAGTTGAGCGGATTGCCGGTGAAGCCAATGCAGGGACGCATGCAGATGTCGAGGTTGAACGTCTGGCGCATGGTCACGATGGGCGAGTAGTAGACGTAACCCTTGCCCCGGAGTTCAGGGCGAAGTTCGGCCTGGGCTTCTTGGTTGGGCTTGGAGGTGATGGCGCCGAACAGGCCCAGCTTATGTTGGGCGAGCAGAGCGATGGTGCGATCGGGGAGGGCGTTGCCTTCTTTGCACCAGCAGTCCCAGCCGATGTCGGCGTGAACATAATCGGCATCGAAGCCGACGGCAGCGAGCACCCGCAGGGATTCGGGAAGGACTTGGTTGCCGATGCCGTCTCCGGGCATGGTTACAACGGTGTGCTTGGACATTTATAAGCTCCTTAGAAAGCCGTTTGAATCAGGGCCACACCGAAGAAAAGGGATGAACCATAAAGGGCGGCCGGGGACACGACCGAAAAGGTACTCCCTACCCTAATCCCAGGCGTTTCGCTACCAGGTTCTCCACCCCGCCAGCGATGATCAAAGATTGTGGAACACTGCCCAGGGCGGGGAACGCGAACTCTTCGCCGCGCCAGGTGATCGCGCTGCAGGTAAAGTCGACGTCGATCACGTCGCCGGGGATGATGGTTTTTTCTTTCGCGGCGATCTCACCCGCCAGCCGCGTGTTCAGGCGTTTCACCAGCTCGGGGACTTCCACGCAGAGGAAGCCGTTATTGTAGGCATTGCGCAGGTAGGTCTGGGAAAAGCTTGCGGCGACGACCAGAGGGATTCCCTTGGCTTTAAGGCAAGTCACGGCCTGCTCGCGGCTTGATCCGGTTCCGAAGTTGAAGCCGCTGACAATGATGTCGCCGGCCTGGGTGCGGCGGGCGAATTGCGGATCGTAGTTCTCCATTACCACCTTGGCCATCATCTCCTTGTTCATATCGTCGCGGTAGGTATAGTCCTTGCCGTAGATGGCGTCGGTGTTCACGTTGTCCTGCGGCATGAAGACCAGGCGGCCTTGCAAGCGCTCGGGGAAACCGCTGAGAATTTCGACTTTTTCTGCGCCGGCTCCTGCGGGGGCAAGTTCGGTGTAGACGCGATCGGGCTCGCGGGCGGCAAATTCGTGCGGGCCGCAAATGCATCCGGCGACGGCTGAAGCAGCGACCACTTCAGGGCTGGCGAGGTAGCACTGGGCGTCGCGGGACCCCATGCGGCCTTTGAAGTTGCGGTTGGTCGAGGAGATGCCGACTTCGCCCTTTTCCAGCAGGCCGACGCCCAGCCCGATGCAGGGACCGCAGCCGGGCGGCAGAGCATGGGCTCCGGCCGCGAGCAGAGTCTGCCAGGCGCCGCGCTTCTCCGCCTCCTGCTGCACCCACTGGCTGGCGGCGCTGAGATAGAACTTCACCGTGGGGGCAACCTTCTTGCCGGCGAGGACTTTCGCAGCGGCTTCGAGATCTTCGACGCGGGAGTTCACGCAGGAAATCAGGTAGGCCTTTTGGATGGCGACTTTCCTCTTCTCGATCTCGGCCAGGGACTGCATGACCTGAACCGTGTCGGGTCCCGACACGTGGGGTGCAACCTGGGAGAGGTCGAGCGTGATCTTGGCGGCATAGACGGCGTCGGGATCGGGACGGGGAGCGGTCTTGGCCCAGGTCTCTAGGTCTTTTTCCGTGAACCGTTCCACACCCGCCGTTTTGAGGTGCTGGTGGACGCCTTGGAGGTAGCGGATGGTGGTGGGGTCGACGGGGAACCAGCCGACCAGAGGACCCCACTCGGTGGTCATATTGGAGATCGAGAGGCGGGCGTCCATGGAGAGGGACGCGACGCCGGGACCGGTGAATTCGACGGCGGCGTTAAGCACTTCGTCGTGGTTATAGAGACCACAGAGGGTGATGATCACGTCCTTACCGGTGGTGCCTTCCGGGAGTTTGCCTTCCAGCGTAACTTGAATGGAGCGGGGAATCTGCCACCAGAATTCTCCCGTGGCCCAGACCGCGGCTGCGTCGGTGCGGACAATGGGGGTGCCGAGCGCGCCGAGCGCGCCGTATATGTTGGAGTGGGAATCGGAGGCAACCACGAAGGAGGCGGGGATGACGTAGCCGCGCTCGACCATGATCTGGTGGCCGATGCCGGAACCGGCGGGGTAGAAATCGACCCCGTGTTCTTGGGCGAAGGCTTCGATGGAGCGGTACTTCTTGAGGTTGGATTCGTCCCGGTTCTGGATGTCGTGGTCGAGGGCGAAGACGAGTTGCCGCGGATTGTGAATCTTCTTTGCACCGATGCCCTTGAACTTGCTCATCACGGCGGAGGTGTTGTCGTGAGTCATGACGCGGTGGGGGCAGACGGAGAGGAAGTCTCCTGCGCGCAGGGCGCGGTTGGGGCCTTCGGTCATGTGTTGCTGGGCGACTTTTTCAGTGATGGTTTGGGGCATGGAGATCTCCGCCTGTGCTACCCGAGCGCCCTCCGCCAGGGATGAAATAGATGATGCCACCGGGGGCGTACTAAATTCCTTGGAGCAACACGCATGCAGCCATGCGAAGTGGGAGGCCGCCGCGTCTGGCGTCCCCGATGGGAAAGGTCAAGGTGATGGAACCAAGGATAAGCAGGCCGGGAACAAGGTGCAACCGCCACCGCAGTCAACGCGCGTAGTTGAATGTCCTCATAAGGGCACAACCGGATGCTTCGGCCAGCGGAAATTTGCAACATGCAGCCGAAGGCTTTGGTTTGTGGGTGCGTGTCTGTCATGCGTGATTTGTGGGTGGTTCCACTTCCCGGCCGTCCCTTCGGAACCTGAATATCCCTGCCAAACTCACCCGGCGCTGCCGCGCTGGGGTTCCCTGGCTACGCCCTTCCCGGGGCTCGAATCTGGTCGGCACGGACGAGGCCGTTTCATGCCCCCACTGTCTGCCGTTATCTTCTGCGCCTTGTTGCTCCTTGTAATTTCGGTTTGGATCGAGGCTTTGTTTTCGCTGCAAGACTCACTTTCGCGGCGGCCGTTTTGCTGCCTCCGTCGGCTTTCATCAGGGCCATGAGTTTCGAGGCCGAGCTGATTTTTTCCAAGTTCCAGATGGCATCTTTCAGTTTCCTCTGGGCCGGGGGCGATAGGACGCCGTCGGCCAGGGAGGAGAATTTTTCTTCGATTTCCTGGTCGGTGAGCGGGTTGCGCGGGTCGCCCTTGGGATAGTCGAGTTGCTCGGTGAAGTTGCGACCGTCCGTGGTAGTTAGGTTGACGATCACGCGCTGCAGCGCGGGAAAGAGTTTTTCGATTTCGGGGTCGGCGATGACTTCGACCTTGCCGAGCTGGGCGCGGATGGTAGGGTCCATGATCTTCCACATCTCGAATTGCGCCGGAGTCACCTGGCGGTCGACGAGAGCTGCGGCGATGACGTAGGGCAGAGAGTGGTCCGCGGTTTCTTTGGTGTGTGGGTCGTACTTGCTGGGATCGGAGAGGATGTCGGCGGCGCGTGCAAGGGAGCGGATCTGGATCTTCGCGACCTGGTCGGGATGGAGGTCGTGTTTCTTGACGAGGCTGAGCACGGCGGAGCCGGGCGCGTGGGTCAGGGCCTCGGTGGGAAAGAATTTCATGCCGCATTGGGTGATGCGCCAGGACTCGCCCAGGCCGTCGGTGAGCAGGTTGAGTTTCCATTCAGGACCGAAGCAGTGGACCAGGCCTTCTTTGCCGTCGATGACGTGTTCGGGGCCGGTGTAGCCCTTCTCGGCGAGCAGGGCGGCGAACATGCCGCTTTGCGTAGCCATGGGATCGACGGTGTTCTTCATCATGGTCAGCTTACCGGCAGTGACGGCCCCGAGGGTGCAGTGGCAGCTGGCGGAGATGCCGACGGCGTGCTGGATCTGCTGCCAGGAAAGGCGTAGTCCGCGTCCGGTGACGAAGGGCGAGACGAACGCGGTGAGGGTGGCGTGGTGCCAGCCGCGCTCGCGGATGCCGGGGAAAGCGGCTTCGCACAGGCGCATTTCGAATTCGTGGCCGAGGACGAAACCGACGATGAGTTCACGGCCGTCGGCCTTGGCGCGCTCGCAGGCCGCCAGAGCGCCGGGAAAGATGTCGGAGGGATGGGAGGGGTCCTGCTTCCAGTAGATGTCGTTGTAGTCCATGCAACGGATCATCAGCGCGTTGGCGAGCGCGGCGGAGACGGGATCGATGCGCTTGCCCGTACCGATGACGGTGGCGGGGCCGGGTCCGGCAACTTCGTCGAGCACGCCGAGCGCGATCTTGACGTCGTGCTGCCGGTACCCGCCCAGAGCGCAGCCTACGGAGTCGAGCAGGAAGCGCTTGGCATGGTAGACGGCGTCCTGGGAGAGATGCTTGTATTCAAGGGAGGCGGCCCATTGGGCCATCCTCGCGGTGATGGTTCCTGGGCTGGCTGGGGTTTCCTTAGCGGACAAGGTGGCTCCTAAAGACAGTCGCTGGATGATCGTCGTCGCTGGTCGTTGGCAGGCAGAAACAAGCCGTGGGTCGTCCAGGGAGTGCTCGGGCAGGAAGTACAGCTCGCGGGGCGCGATGGGGAAGGCCGAGACCGAAAACCAGTCCTTCGCGTCGCTGCGAATGGCAACCTTGGAGGATGCGGCTCTCAAGACGGGCATTGGCAACGTCTGGCCCACTCACGTGCGTATGGACGAGCCTGGATGCGGCGGTCACTTCTTCACCTTTACGTTCTTTGCATTTTTGAAGGGCAGGTAGGCCATAAAGTCGGCGTGGTGGACGATAAAGGCTTCGGTGGTGCGTTTGACCTGATCGCCTTCGGCGGCGTGGGCAGCGATGATGTGGCAAACTTCGTCAGGGACGCCGCATTCGAGCGCCAGCGCCACTCCGGTGAAGGGGTGACGGAGGGCTTCGCCGCGCTCGCTCTGACGGACCTTGCCGTCTGGGCCGAGCTCGTATTCGAGGAGCTTGCCCACATCCGCCAGGACGGCGCCCGCGATGACCGTGTCCAGATTCACCGGCAGAGCGCGGCCCATGAATTCGTTCATGGCTTCGGCGCTCTTGCGCGCGATATGAACGACGCAGCGCTTGTGCTCCATGAACGTGATCGGACAATTGGGGATCAGCAGTGTGAAGGGGATGCGGTTGAGGTCGTCGGGCCGGAGTGGACTGCGTTCGAGAGCCTTAATCCAGGTGAGCGTGACTTGCTCGCGGAGATTGGAGTCCTGGATCCAGTGGATCTCAGGCCAGAGTTTGTCGACGGCCGCACGCATGCATGAACTCCTCCGCTTACTCTAGCTTAGCGCTAGGCGTGCGAGGCCGTCGAGGGTTGCGGCTCTGACGGGCCTTGACTGCCCCGACTCTGGTTTCAAAGTGGAAAGGTTTCAAAGAAAGACTTCACGCACAGTTGTGTGTCCAGCGAAGGCTGGCATGTTCAGCAGGGAACAAACCTGCCGGGGCAAGAGTCGGAGGCCCCGTAGCTTGGATAGCAGAGAGGAGGAAAACCGAATTTCTGAAGCCTATCGACGGACGATCTCCGTGGGAGACGTGCGAGTCATCGGGCCGTAATGAAAATGAACGCGGATGTGGCCTCGAACGTGAGAAGCTCCGAAGGCCGAGCCTGCAACTGTAGGGTGAAGGCAACAGGGATAGCCGAAATCTGACCGATGCGGTTATCTCACTTCGGCGGGGTGGAAGCGACGGCACGATGACAAGGACATGCCGAGCAACTGGAGAAGCCCTCCTCGCCCCGGCGCGAAATCGCTGGAGCAAGGTAGGCCCTATAACTGGGGAACCCGGGAAGTGGGCTGAAGGCGAGAGGGTGGCGGATGGGTCCGCAATAGCGATGAAGCCGGGCAAATGCCGGGGGAGCGAAGGGACCCTGCTGTTTGTAACGACTCCGACAAAACGGGAGGCAAGGGTGGATGACAAACCCACCCATTCGTTTGCAGGACCTGAGGAGGAGCATAGACGTCAAGGCGAAGGCTGAACCGTCCTGGCGTTTCTGGGGGTTGTACGTCCATGTCTGCAAGATGGAGACGCTACGCGAGGCGTATACGCTGGCCAAGAAGAACAATGGCGCTCCGGGGGTTGACGGGGTGACGTTCGAGGCCATCGAGGCGCAAGGCGTGGAGGAGTTCCTCGAGCAGATACGGGACGAACTGATCAAACGTGCGTATATACCGCTACAGGCACGACGGCGGGAAATACCGAAGGACGGAGGAAAAGTTCGTGTCCTGTCGATTCCTGCTATCCGTGACAGAGTGGTGCAAGGCGCGCTCAAGCTCATATTGGAGCCGGTTTTCGAGGCAGACTTTCAACCGGGGTCGTAGGCGTTTGCGCTCGACCGGCAGGGAGAGGCGGTCTTTGAGGGTTTGCTCGGGAAACGGCAACAGCTTTAGCATAAGCGGGCGTCAGGGCTCCACGGCCGTTCACTCGGGGCGGGCTCCAGCGCTGAGGAATACCGAAGTGCAGATTGCAGAATTCAGCTTGACGCAATGACCGATGGCAGCGAGCTCCGAGGATGAGCAGGAACCCTGTGAAAACGCGCCCTATCAGAGATAGTACGCTTTCTTTTTGTGGGATGATCGTGGCGGCGGCAGCGATGTTCGTAACGGTTTCGTGGAGGTGTGCTGCACAGGAGGCGAGCGAAGAGGCGACGCTGGCGTTGGCGCCAGCGACATTGCCGAAGGCATCGCCGAAGCATCCGTACCGATACCAATTTGTCGTGGAGGGCGGGACTGCGCCCGCCAGGTTCACCATCGTAAAAGGGGTGCTGCCGGCGGGCATGAAGCTGAGCCCCGAGGGAGAGTTGAGCGGCAGTCCCGCGATCCTGGGGGACTACAGGTTCTCCGTGGGCGTGCGGGACAGCAGCCGGCCGCCGCAAAGGGTGAGCCGCGAATTTGTCCTGCACGTGGTCACGCCGCTGCTGCTGAAGTGGTCTAAACAAGTGCAAATCACGGGCCATCGGGCAGACGGACTGGTGACGGTTTCGAACAGTACGGAAGATGATTTCGATTTCACTTTCATCGTGCTGGCGGTGAATGAGTATGGAAGGGCGTTTGCGATCGGATACCAGCATTTTCCTCTGAAAAGCGGCGCGGATGAATTCGAGATTCCCTTCGGCGACACGCTGCCGCACGGCAGCTACGTGGTGCACGTGGACGGAGTAGCCGAGGTACCGGTGAAGGACCGGATCTACCGGGCACGCCTGCAAAGCAAGCAGCTGGAAGTCACGGCGGGCCCTTAGGGCGAGACCGTCGCCGGGCCTTTGGTTATCGGCTGCCCAAGGGTGTGCCTTGGCCAATGAATACCAACATTTCCCGGCAGGCGGTTGGGTGGCGGTCGGAAAAAAAAGACGCGAGAAGCCGCGTCTAAAATGTATAGTTTTGGGGGAGCCTGCCGCAGACATTAAGAATCCCGAGGTGATGTTGATCTCATTCCTCTCGGCCAGTAGCTCGCTTTAGACCCTTGCTGACCTGCTCTCGCCGCTTCCTTGCGGGTCGCAACGCGCGATCATCGCTCGGGCTCCGGGCTCACC
>Ga0187779_10001095_pt1 | contig 17168 bp, 16 predicted proteins | sample 1015_Q2_SP10_10__FD_132435 | JGI IMG/M metagenome (GOLD analysis project Ga0187779, IMG submission 132435) | Tropical peat soil microbial communities from peatlands in Department of Meta, Colombia - 1015_Q2_SP10_10_MG | ecosystem: Environmental > Terrestrial > Soil > Wetlands > Peat | place... | reverse complement strand
GGCCATACATCGTATCGCTTCCTTCATCGCTTGTTCTTGAGTGAACCCCAAGGCGACTTCCTTGAAATTTTTCACCCGCTCTTCGACAGGGCTCTCATTCATATGAATACGACTTTGGGCTGAAAAGCGCTGTTTCGAGGCGGCGACTTCTTTCTCATCGAGTTTTTGGGGCTTCTTTTCTTCCTTTTTGATCTCGATGGATTCACCTTTCAAATAGCGGTCGATGGAGATAGCCGCCTTCTTTCCTGCCGCAATGGCATCAACGACAAAGGCGGCTCCTGTGACGACGTCACCGCCCGCGAAGATCCCTTCCACGTTTGTTGCACCTGTATTTGGGTCGATCGGGATGGTTCCATTCTTTGCGGTATTGACCTTCACTTCTTTTAGAAAGTCAACCTGGGTCACCTGTCCAAGAGCAGCGATTACCGTGTTTGCCGGAGCCTTGAACTCAGAGCCGGCAATCGGAACGGGGCGTCTCCGGCCGCTGGCATCAGGTTCTCCAAGTTGCATTCGGATACATTCCATTTCAGAAAGCTTACTGTTTGTAGAGAAGAATTTTTGAGGAAGGGTCAGAAAATCGATCTTCACCCCTTCCTTCAACATGGCCTCAATCTCTTCATCCGCAGCCGGCATCTCGGCCCGGGTACGGCGGTAAACCACCCGCACCTCTTCTGCCCCCAGGCGTTTCGCCGTTCGGGCGCAGTCGATGGCAGTATTCCCTCCTCCAACTACAACAACCTTTTTCCCAACCTTAACCTGCTTGCCGAGGTTCACCGCCTGGAGGAACTCGATTCCATCTGCCACATCCGGAAGGTTCGCTGGGATCCCGGCCGTCAGATCACGAAGCACCTTTTGGGCCTCCTCAACTGGGACCGCAAGTTCCTTGGCAATCGGTGTAACGGATGGGACTTGGGCTGCGTCTAATTTTATCCCGCCTGGCGCGCCCACGCCGATGAAAATGGCCTGATAATCCTTTCTGAGGTCGGCCAGCGGGATACTTTTCCCGACCTCGACCCCTGTTTTAATCTCAACCCCCAGTCTCTTGATGTAATTGATCTCTTTTGCCAGAATGTCTTTGGGAAGGCGATATTCAGGGATGCCATAACGCAACATGCCACCAGGTTCCGGTAGAGCTTCAAAAATCGTTACGTCGTGTCCCTTTAAGGCAAGGTCATTAGCTGCTCCCAGGCCAGCCGGGCCTGCGCCGATGATTGCAACCTTTTTGCCTGTTTTTGTAACCTGAGGCACGGGGAGCTCGTCGATATTCACTTGATCCGTGACGAACATCTTCAACTCGCGAATGGCGATGGGTTCATCGAGTTGTCCGCGATTACAATTTGCTTCGCACGGAGCGTAACATATCCTGCCGCAGACCGAAGGAAGAGGGTTCACGGCCCGATTCAATTCATACGCTTCCTTGAATTTCCCCTCTGCAATAAGTTTAATGTAGCCAAGGGTATTCGTATTGATTGGGCAGGCATACATACAGGCTGCTTTGCAGGGCCGTTCTTCACGCTTGTCAATGGTTGCTTTGTTGGGAATCGATTGGGGAAAGAGAATGTAAACGGCCTTTCGGTCCGACAGCCCCGTTTCGAACGTATTCTTCATGAGGACCGGGCAACCTGCAAAACAGAGGCCGCATCCGGTACACTTGGTGATATCGACATAACGAGGCTTTTTCCGGATGGTCACCTGAAAGTTTCCCGGTTCTCCTTTCACACTTTCGATTTCGCTGAGAGTAATTAACTCAATGTCTTTGTGCCGGCCGACCTCGACCAGTCTGGGTGCGATCGTTCACATGGCACAATCGTTCGTGGGAAACGTCTTGTCCAGTTGCGCCATGACGCCCCCGATGGAGGGTTTAGTATCGGCGAGATAAACCTTGATGCCGGAGGCTGCCAGATCGAGGGCAGCCTGCATCCCACCAATCCCGGCGCCGACGATGAGTGCGGCACCAACTTTTTTCCCATCTGTTTTATGCGGTTGCATGCTGAGAAACCTCCTTGGAGGCCCATTGGGGTTGCAGGGTCCTCGCTTTTTGTGGTTGTAAAGAGATGGCCATCGCCAACGGACGGTAAATCATATGGGTCCATTTGCCGAAAGGCATTTCAATCACCAACATCGGAACGGCAATCAGAACATGGATTGCGTAGGTGTAACAGGTAGCGATTTCAAGCCCTGATAGTCTGAGTATATGGAGAATGATTCCACTCAGGGCCGTACCAAAAAGTAGTAACGGGAAGGTCCAGTCCGAAACCTCGGATGACTTGTATACCTCCTTTTGTTTTTTGATGCGGCCGATTAAAATATCTCCAGCACCATAGAGCAGGAGGATGGTTGCGAGGTACCCCAGCCATCTCTGAGGATGGAAGAAAGGGTATATCTGATTGGTCTGAAACCATCCCAAAGCGAAAACCTTAATCACTAACATCATCAAACATCCAATACCGATCAGAAGATGCGAGAACCATCGGCTCTTTCCAGTAGGGCATTCTGCCATTTTTTTGTAAGTGAAAAAGTTGACCAGAAAGGTGGTGGCCTGAGAAAGGGGACCACCATTGGATTGCCTTCCAGAGGCGGTCAACCCATACATACGGAAAGCATTGGTCACGAGGATGAAGAAGGGTAACAGGATAACCACGAGTGTGAAATAGGTCATCGTTGGGAACATATGGTCAAGGCCCAAAGCAGTCGTGGTAAGATCGGTAAATGACATTTTTTTGATAGAAAGGTGATAGAAGACGATCAGGAATAGAACAACGACTGCCACAAATGCAAGGGAACCGATATACCATCCCTTGGATCGGTTGATCTTGGAAGCAATTCCGGTCCAATCGTACACTGAGCTTAGATAACGTCGCAACGTCATCATGGACTCTTGGGGTTTCGTCTCCCGGGGACAAGTAGTAGAACAGTCGCCGCAATCATGACATACCCACGGATCCAGACTTTCATGCAGGGGCTGTTTCAGACCCATGACCACATGACGCATTGATTTCCTCGGGAATGTCGCCTGATCATTTGATAGGTCACAGCTCAGGGTGCAACTCCCACAATTGAAACACCCAGTAACGTCAAATTTTCCGTATTTTCGGACTTCAGCCAGCAGATCTAAGTCAGATTGGTAATAATTCATGACTGTGACTCCTTTCTGATTCCCATCGTCCGCAAAGTATTTTTTTTCATGTTAATCACGGGGCGTTGCAAGATTTTAATACCTCTTGAGCAGCAACGGCCACGCTTTCCATTAATGCATCCGATAACCCAGGTCGCACAGCCTCGGGCATTTGTCCTACCTGGGCGGCGATGATGACGACGTCAACGTTGCAGAACTCTTTCAGTTCTTTGAGCAGATTTGATGTGGGCATCTCATGCAGGGTGAAATCATCTATCTTGTTCAGAGGAAACTCATCTACATTGAGATTGAATACTTCTCCGGGCTTTCTTTTTGTGTCAACGGCATCAATAATGATGATCTTTTTAGGTTTTTGGGGAGACAGGATGAGGTCAAAGAGAATTCCCCTAACACTTGTTCCCGCATTGATTACAGAAACATTTTGCGGCAACCCGATGCAATTTTGAAGATAGTCCGCTACATAAGGCCCGAAGCCGTCGTCACCGAAAAGAATATTGCCACATCCCAGGACGACAACGTCCCTATACATAGCATCTGAGTTCTTACAGGGTTCGCTTTTAGAATTTCCCGCTACCATTTATTTGCACCCAAAAGCATTTTAATCCCGGGCTTACTCACCAAAGGGGACAAAGATAACGGAAAGATTGAAAAAAAGAGGGTATTGTTCGAACCTTCACAAAAAAGTCTAAAAAAAACTTCTTCTACTGGTCTTGGACAATTATTTCCTTAACAACTCTTCGCGTATAGAGATAAGTTTTTCCGCTCTCTTCGAACGTTTCAACTTCAAAGCCCTTATTCTTGTATTCTTGAATTTTCTCTAAAGCTTCTTCTTTACTTGGATAGTCAATACCATCCCACATAAATTTTTTTTCTCTATACAATACATCGTTTGGCATAACGACCCGTCCCCTCAACTCACCGTTTAGTTTTTTCTTTCATTTTATACTTCATTGACGGTATTTCTTTAGCAAACAAAGTTTTTTTTGTCAAGAAAAAAATCACGAAATTTTATGGAATCAGCGCGTCCTTCCATCCGAAAGATAACACATACGAATTTTTTGTCAAGCAGGAGAAAGTTAAAATTTTTGGAAAGATTTTCACCACTCTTAAACTATAACACACAAATACATTCCCTATCCCTAATGTGCCGTCTCGTAAATAAACTGAATAAGTCATAGGGTCCAGATTTTGTGCAATTTATCGTAACTATGTGGAAAACCAATCGAAAGTGTCATAAGAAACTAATCAGTCTATTTTTGAGGCAAAATACCAAGGCTAAACAACCAAAGGACGTAAATCATACCGGTAACGGTCAACAAGTCTAACTTTAAGTGTAGTATAATGATTCGGGGCAATTCACACAGGCATGATTCGTCCGAATTTGGTTATTGATGTATTAACGAAAGGGAGCCGATGGTGTTCCAGCCTGTCGCTATCGCCCTGGGGACTGCCATTATCAGGAAGGCAATTTGAAAGCTGAAAAGCGGGCGGAAGCAATTAGGCTCATGTTACAGGATTTCGGTATCGAGGATGAAAGATTCAGATTGGAATGGGTTTCAACGGCTGAAGGCCCAAGGTTTGCCCACGTGGTTGGAGAATTCACCGAGCAGGTGAAGAATTTGGGACCAAATGCATACAAAATGTGATGGAAATATTTCTTTCATTTAGCCGACCCACAACGATCCCCACAATAGTTTTCTGAAAAGTTCTCAGGTTTCTCAAAATCTAGCATTCGTGGAAGCGTTGACAGCCTTCTCTGGCAATAGGTTTGAATCTTTGAATCGAGTTGAGCGAAGATGTAAGAGATAAAGTCCCTCCGTTATTGAAACCCTTCTAAAAGGAAGTTAAAATTTGGATATGAAGCGGGCTGAAATCGGGATCACCGGAATCGTTCAAGGTATCGGATTTAGACCCTTTATCTACAACTTAGCTCAAAAGCACCTGATCCGAGGATGGGTTCTCAACAATGAAAAGGGAGTATTGATCGACGCCGAAAGCGAAGACGGGAACCTTGACCGGTTCATCCAGGACATCCCTAAACTCGCCCCGCCATTAGCCCGGATTGAATCGTTTGATGTAACGTACCTCGAACCTTTTGGTTATACCACTTTTGAAATCAGGAAGAGCGAAGAGGCTCAAGAGAAATTTGTTCTCATCTCGCCCGATGTAGCCACTTGCGACCAGTGTCTCTCCGAACTTTTCTCGCCGAAGACTTTTCGATATCGATATACTTTCATTAACTGTACCCTCTGCGGACCAAGGTTCACCATTATCCAGGACATTCCCTATGATCGCCATAAGACGACCATGGACCCTTTCATTATGTGTCCTGTCTGTCAGAAAGAGTATGAAGACCCGTTGGACCGGCGGTTTCATGCCCAGCCGAATGCCTGTCCGGCCTGTGGCCCTTCTCTTCGTCTCGAGGATAGAGAAGGAAAAGAAGTTCCTGGAGATCCAATTGTGAAGACCCTGGATCTGTTATCAGAAGGAAGGATTGCGGCGATCAAAGGTCTTGGAGGGTTTCATCTGGCCTGTGATGCAAGAAATCGAGATGCTGTCTCCTCTCTGAGGTCTCGAAAGCTCAGAGAGGATAAACCCTTTGCCGTGATGTGTCAGAATATCGAGGAAGTGAGGGAACACTGCGAAGTCAACGAAGAAGAGGAGAAATTATTATTGAGTGTGGAAAGACCCATTGTCATTCTGAATAGGAGGGAAAATTCTCCAGTTGCCCATGCGGTCGCTCCCTATCAGGATACCCTCGGCGTGATGCTCCCCTACTCTCCCCTTCACCACCTTCTGCTCAACGGTCGTCTTAAAACACTGGTGATGACAAGCGGCAATGTGAGCGATGAACCCATTTCTTATAAAAACGAAGAGGCGTTTCGCCATCTCTCCAACATTGCCGATTATTTTCTCTTCCACAACCGCGAGATCCATATGAGGTGCGACGATTCTGTGACAAGAATCTTCGATGGGAAACCTTATATTCTCCGGAGGTCAAGAGGTTATGTTCCCTTCCCTATTAAACTTTCTTTCCCCTTCGACATGATCCTGGCCTGCGGGGGGGAACTGAAAAACACCTTTTGCCTGACCCGAGGTCAATATGCTTTCATGAGCCATCACATCGGGGACCTCGAGAATCTGGAAACCCTCACTTCTTTTGAGGAAGGAATCGAGCACTTCAAAAAGCTTTTCTATATTGAGCCAAAGGCAGTTGCTTATGATCTTCATCCGGACTATCTCTCTACTCAGTATGCCCTCTCGATTCCGGGTATTCCAAAAATGGGCGTCCAACATCACCATGCCCATATCGTCAGTGCCATGGCTGAAAATGAAATAGAGGGGGATGTTATCGGAGCGGCCTTGGACGGAACGGGTTTTGGTTTGGATGGTACGGTGTGGGGAGGTGAATTTATTAAGGCCAATCTAAGAGAATTCGATCGATTGGCCCATCTGAGGAAGGTCCCTATGCCCGGAGGCTCGATGGCCATTAAAGAGCCTTGGCGAATGGCTATGGTTTACCTTCTTGAGGCTTTCGGGGAGGAAGCCACAAAACTGAAGATCGATCTGATGAAAAGAATTGATCGGGTGAAGTGGGACATCTTGAAGAAAGCGATCAACAAGAAGGTTAATACTCCATTGACCTCGAGCATGGGGCGCCTCTTTGACGCGGTTTCGTCACTTCTCTCCATAAGAGATGAAGTCCACTATGAAGTACAGTCAGCGATCGAGATGGATATTATTGCGGATCACGGGGTAAGAGAGGAATATTCGTTCCGAAACCATAATGATGAAGTACCGATGGTAATTGACCCAGTAGAGATGATACGGGGGATAATCCGTGATTTGATGGACGGGTTGTCGGCTTCAAAAATCTCGGGGAAATTCCATCGAACCATCTCCCGTATGATCATCGACACCTGTGAGACAATCCGATCCAAGGAAAAGTTGAACCGTGTCGTCCTAAGCGGCGGAGTTTTTCAAAATATTTTCCTTCTTTCCCTTGTCACAGAGGACTTGAAAAGATCGGGCTTTGATGTTTATACTCACCATCTGGTACCCCCCAATGACGGCGGCATCTCCTTAGGACAAGCGGTGGTTGCCCATATGAAATTATTTGAAGGAAGTGACTAAAGTGCCTAAAATGTTTTTCTAAATTTAGCCACTTCAGTTCACTTAGAATTTTAGGCACTGGGGTAATTATTATGTGCTTAGGAATACCAGGAAAAGTTATAGAGATTGAAAAGAACGTGGCAAAGGTGGACGTGGGCGGTGTTTCGAGAGACATCTCGCTTGATCTCTGCCCGGACGTTTCGGTAGGGGAGTACGTCCTCATCCACACAGGCTTTGCCATTCAAAAGGTGGATGAGGAAGAAGCCAAGGAGACCCTGGATCTCTTAAAACAAATGGCTGAGGGGATATGATACAACGAGTAGGGGAAAGACAAACTCACGGCGAGTCTAAGAGTGTCATGCTGAATTTATTTCAGCATCTGGGTTTGATCCTTTCAGATTTCGCGAGACCCTGAACCAAGTTCAGGGTGACAAAGTAACTGATCGCCATGAAATTTATCGATGAATTCCGGGATAAAGAGATCGCAGAAGGGTTGATCCAGAGAATCAAAAAGACCTCCACCCGTCCCGTTCAGTTGATGGAGGTTTGCGGAACGCATACCGTCTCCATTTTCCGGTATGGAATAAAAAGCCTTCTTCCTGAACATATCACGCTCCTTTCGGGTCCAGGCTGCCCGGTCTGTGTTACCCCCAATGCCGATATCGATTTGGCCATCGCGCTCTCTCGCCAGAAAGATACCGTGATTGCGACCTTTGGCGATATGATGAAGGTCCCCGGTTCGACGTCGAGCCTCCAGAAGGAGAAGGCTGACGGAAGAGACATCCGCATCATCTACTCCTCTCTCGATGCGTTAAAAATAGCGAATGAAAATTTCGGGAAGAAAGTGGTGTTTCTGGCCATTGGCTTCGAAACCACTTCTCCTACCATTGCGGTGGCTATCCTCCGAGCCAAAGGAGAGAAGTTACGTAATCTCTTTTTCTTGGACAGTCAGAAACGAGTCCCTCCGGCCCTCGTCGCTCTGTTGCAATCGAAGCAAGTAAAAATCGATGGGTTTATCCTCCCCGGCCATGTCAGCACCATCCTCGGAACAAAACCGTATCGATTCATCTCAGAAGACTTTGGCCGACCTGCTGTGATCACGGGCTTTGAGCCTTTGGACATTCTTCAGGGTATTTGGATGCTCCTCAAACAGATCGAAGACAACCACGCGGCCGTTGAGATTCAGTATCGGAGGGTCGTCCACGAAGAGGGAAATCCAACCGCGTTGAGTAAGGTTTATGAGGTATTCGAGGACGGTGATGGCCATTGGAGAGGACTTGGACTTATTCCCGATAGCGGATACCGTTTTAAGGATTCTTACAAAGAAATGGATGTCAGGAATTTTGATGTCGAAGTAGAGCCCACTAAGGAGCATCCGGAGTGTCTTTGCGGAGAAGTACTTCAAGGAATCAAGAGCCCGCTGGAATGTCGTCTGTTCAAAAAAGTCTGTCAGCCGGAAAACCCCATTGGCCCTTGCATGGTCTCCATCGAAGGAACCTGTCATACGTATTTCAAATATCAGTGAAAATTCATCACAAGGATTCAAGGGGTCGAGGGGTCCAGGATTCAAGTGAAATAGTTCTAAAAGAATAAGAAGTAAGACACAGCGATTTTTGATTTGTAGCGCCCCCATTTACTGGAGGCGAGGGGCAGATGAAGGGAATTCGTCGGCAGTGAATGCCGACGCTACAAAATTTGAACAGAAGGTGAATATTTTATGCCCGACGAGAAGATTCTTTTGGCCCACGGGAGTGGAGGAAAGCTTTCCCACGAACTGATTAAACAGATCTTTCTGCCTCGCTTCAGAAACCCTTTCCTCGAGCCGTTGGACGACAGTGCAAAATTACCCAACCCGCATGGATCAATTGCTTTCACGACCGATTCCTATGTGGTCAATCCCATTTTCTTCCCGGGTGGAGATATTGGGAAATTAGCTGTATGCGGGACAGTGAACGACCTTTCGATGGTAGGGGCTGTCCCATCTCATCTTAGTCTCTCGCTCATTGTAGAAGAAGGGTTCTCCATCGAGCATCTCAAACAGATCGCCTCTTCGATCCATGAAACAGCTGTGCAGGCAGGGGTTAATATTGTGACGGGCGACACCAAGGTTGTCGAACATGGAGCAGCGGATCAGCTGTTTATTAATACGGCAGGGATCGGATGGATTAGGCCGGGGATTAACCTTTCGGGGCTCAACGCCAGACCGGGAGACAGAATTCTTTTAAATGGTTATCTCGGAGACCACGAGATGGCCGTCCTCTCACAAAGAGAAGAATTTAAATTTCAGGGTGAGCTAAAAAGTGACTGTGCCCCATTAAACGATCTGGTCAGAAAAATGCTAGATGCTTGCCCCTCCATCCGATGTATGCGAGACCCCACTCGCGGTGGTCTGGCGACTACCCTGAACGAGATTGCATCGACGTCCGATGTGGGAATGGTGATCGAAGAAGAAAAGGTTCCTGTTCATGAATCGGTCAAGGGGATCTCCGAACTGCTAGGATTGGATCCCCTCTATCTTGCCAATGAAGGGAAATTAATCGCCATCTGTCCACCCGATGAGGCGGATCAGTTATTGGAGGTAATGAAAAACCATCCCCTTGGTAGGAATGCGGAGGTCATTGGAAGGGTGACCGCGGAAAATAGAAAGAGAGTGACGCTCCACACACTGATCGGCGGCCACCGAATTCTGGATATGTTAACCGGAGGTCAGTACCCGAGGATCTGCTGAAAAACGAGTATCTTTTTAAAATCTAAGCAGACACACATTCCCTCACCCCATCCCTCTCCCTAGCGGGGAAAGGGGAGGGTGAGGGGGGTCAGGAGGACAAAAATGATCGACAGAAGCAAGCGGTACGTCAGGCCGCAAGTGGCCTTGGAAAGTATTCCCACCCTGAAGGGCAAGCGGGTGACTTTCGACAGCGTCGCCGAGATGTTGATGGTCCGTGCCAAGGAAATCCCCGATGCTGTCCATGTCCTTTTCTACGACGAAATCATCACCTATGCGCAGACGAACGAACGCGCCAACAAGGTAGCCCATTACCTCAAGGAGAAGGGCGTCGCGAAGGGAGACATCGTATCGGTGATGGTCCTGAACTCACCCGAGGTCTACTACACCATGTTTGGGGCCCAGAAGTTGGGAGCCATCGCCGGCGCTATCAACTACATGTTGAAAGGGCCTGAAATCGCCTATGTCTTGGAGGACTCCAAACCGAAAGTGGCATTTGTGAGCAGCGAATATATGGGGGAGTTTGCCAGAGGCTGGAAGCTCTCGTCCCACAAGCCAACCGTCGTAGAGGTGGTCACGGGAATCGATCACGGGGCGGACATCGCCACAGGGACACTCAAGGAGATCATCGACAACTACCCCACCTCTGAATGTCTCGTGCCGCAGGCCCTTGAGGATCCTTTTCTTCTCCTCTATTCCTCGGGCACCACGGGTTCACCCAAAGGCATCCTTCTCTCGAACAAGAATCAATTGACTATATGCAAGGACAAGGCCTTCATGGGCGCAAGCAGGGCCGGAGACGTCATGATGATCATTCTCCCCATGTTCCATACGAATCCTCTGTGCGTGCACACATACCCGCTCAGCTACCAGGGGCTGACGCTTTGTATTCGGAAAACTTTCTCTCCGGCCGACTTCTGGCCATCCATCACTCGGTACGGAGTCACTCTCGTCCAGGGCGTTCCCGCCATCTATGCTTACATCTACAATGCCGCCGATCCAAAGACGATTCAGTATGACAAGCTGAAGCTGAGGGTTGCATCTTCCGGCGCCGCGCCCATGCCGCCGGAGCTGATCGACGCCTTCAAAGAGAAATTCAACGTCCAGGTGATTGACGGTTATGGCCTCACCGAGGCTTGCGGGGTCACGACATCGAGCTTCGGCATGCCGGAGAACCGGGCATCGATCGGCATCGCCTACCCGAGTTTGCAGGTCGAGATCATGGACGATAACAATCACATTGTGCCTTATGGCGAGCGGGGAGAGATCTGTATCAAGGGTGACGCCGTGATGATTGGCTACCTGAACAAACCCGAGGCCACTGCCGAGACCATCAAGGACGGCTGGCTCCATACCGGTGACATAGGCTACATGAATGAAAACGGATGCGTCTTCTTTTCAGGCCGCAAGAAAGAGATGATCAACCGCGGCGGAGAAAACATCTATCCCCGGGAAATCGAGGTTCCTTTGGAAAATCATCCGAAGATCGCGGAGGTCGCTGTCATCGGAGCACCGGACCCGGCCCTGGGTGAGCGTGTGCGGGCATGTGTCATTTTGAAGGACGGTTGCACCATGAGCGAAGAGGAAATCAAAGAGTATCTGCAGGACAAAATTGCCAAGTACAAGCTCCCGGAGTTCGTGGAATTCATGAAGAGTTTCCCTCGCAATCCGACAGGCAAAATTATGAAACAGGAATTGAAGAAAAGATTCGCAGGGTAAACAAAAATCAGGCCGGATGTCACCAAGATTCGGCTACCTATCAGACCTTCCCTCTCTTCCCGAAATGTAATTTGAAGGGAGAAGTTTACGGACGACTCTCCCCTTCTCCGGGACGGGGAATGAAAAACCGAAAACAATCTTAAAGAAAGTCTGAATGATTTCAAAAGTGGCTCCCCAGAGGACTTCTTCCTCTCCGCCCTCCTTATGGACTAAACACGGAAACTCCCAGGGGTTGGGAATTCCTTGAGCCATAAGGTTTTCAGGCACCTCCAAGGAATAAACTGCATAGTTTGCCCGGTCGAAAAATGCTGCTAAAGGGATGGAAACGATTTTATCTACTTCCCAGCTGAGCTTGGGTTTCCAAGAATGCTTCACCCTGCCGACCAGCGGGAAGATGATCCACGGCCGATGGTGAAGATGGTATGTCGGCAAGGGACCCAGAAATTCGACATTGAAAGGGCTCAGGCGCAATTCCTCCCAGCTCTCCCGCAGGGCATTGCCTAATAAGAAAAGGATTTTCCAGTAGACCGATTCTCCTTTGCGCTTTGCCAGCGTGAAACCAGGTCCGCGGATTCCGGGCAAGAGTCCGAACCGCAGGAGACTTCCTGACAGAGAATCTAAGAATGGATGAATTCCACCGCCCGGCGCACAGAGATCGCCTGGCTGCTGGACGCTCTTCGACCTTTTGCTTAGGAGAAAAACGTAATGGCCCGAAGTATTCCTTTCCTGATCTTGGTCTTCACGGAAATAGACGGGCAGGAGAACTGCTCCGCCAGCCCACGAGCTCCGACTCTTTCTCCGTTTGTCGATGAAATCAAACTCGGCGAGGTAGTCCACCGGTTCCCGTCCGAGCGCTTCAACCACGTGAGACCGTAACCCTTCTTGATCATTGACGAGGGAAAGGGACATTGGTTTAGCCGACGCTATCTCACTGCTTGAATGTTTCTGAGGGTGCATTCCCGTCCCTTCTCCACCTTAATCTGGAACGAACTACATTTGGGACACGCGTAAGGGATGAAATGCCGGAAAGGATCTTGTCGATCGAGGTGCATGCCTCCTTTGTATCCGCAGGATTCGCATCGGATGCGAGCCTTGATGGGTTTCACTTTGACCTTTGCCCCTTCCGCGACTGTTCCCTTGAATAATTCATGAATCCAGAAAGTGACCTGCTCCACATTGAGGAGGGCTAACTCGCCGATCTCAAGTTGGATGGACAAAACCCTTTGCCCACCGTTTTTTTTTGCCGCATCGAGAACGTTTCGTACGATTTCGTTGGATATGGAGAATTCGTGCATGTTTAAGAAGGAACCCCCTCACCCCATCCCTCTCCCCGTGGGGGAGAGGGGAGGGTGAGGGGGGCTCGAATCATGATTTCAATCCTAGAGCCTCGATCACCTTTTGTATCCCTATTCCCCTGACGGCATTGGACCTGATAAAGGGGGCTTTGGGATTGATCTTTTTGGCGTCTCTTTCCATTCGGGAAGGATCCACCTTCATCGCCTTGGCCAGATCGATCTTGTTGAGCACAATGACATCCGCTTCCCTGAAGATATAAGGATGTTTTGTAAGCGTATAAGGTCCTTCGGTCACGGACGTGACCACCAGCCTCTTATGGGCACCTAATGGGAACTCCCCAGGACAGATGAGGTTTCCGACGTTTTCGATAAAGAGCACTCTAACGCCATCGAGCTTCATGGAGTGGATTGCTCGGCGGATGAGATTTGCATCCAGATGACACTCCTTTCCCGTGTTGACCTGAATAACACGAGCTCCTTCTGCCTTGATCCTCTCTGCATCGATGGTGGTAGTGAGGTCTCCTGCAATGACAGCCACCTTCTCACCCATTCGAAACTTTCTGAGAATGGCCTTGATCAGAGAAGTTTTCCCCGAACCGATCGAACCCATGATATCGATAGCCAGTATGCTTGAATCATCAAACTTCTTCCGATTCTCCCTCGCCAAATTCTTATTCCTAGCCAAAAGATCTTTCTCAAGTTCAATGTCGAATATCTCCGGTCCTTTGGGTCTTATGATTTTCATCCGCCTCCTCCACTCCTTTAGGATTCATAACCACATAAAATTATAACGAATTTTTTTTCAAAAGCAAATGTCTGAAGCGAGCTATTTCCCTTTGACAAAAAATTCCGTTGTGTTATCTTTCACAAGCGAAAGGAACCGACTATTCTGCCCTTTCTGCGACAACAAAGATCAGGGATCTCTCCATTATTTTCACGGAGAGGCAGAGGAGGCCCATCGCATGCATCTCTGCGGCAAATGCCATCAGTACATTAAGACGATCGATTTCAGAAAGATTGAAGAATCCGATCCCGTCTTAGAGGATCTCGCCACCCTTCATCTCGACGTACTGGCCACTCAAAAAGGTTACAAGAGACCCGTCCCCAACCCATGGGCCGTCTAAGTGATCACCGCTCTGGGCAGAATCCAACGCGCTCTATCCTCTTGTTTTCGGAAAATGGATGGGGTATAAATAAAACCAATTGCGGAATGCGGATTGCAGAATGCGGAGTTTAAAGGGAGTTTAAATAGATGAAGACGAGAGCCCTTGTTATTGTTTTCCTGATTCTCGGGTTATTAGGAACGGGCCATTACACTTTTTCGCAGGACAGGATTCCGGCTAAGACGCTTACGCTCCTCTATAGCAATAATATTAATGGCGAAATTGACCCTTGCCCAACCTGAGGGGAGAAAAGCCGGGCTGGCGGCCTGGCCAGAAGAGGAGCGTGGGTCAAGGATTTGCGGGAGAGTGAAAAAGGGATACTCCTTTTGGACTCGGGCGATCTCCTTTTCAAAAAATATCTTAGTCCCCTCCCGGAGAACGAAGTCAAGGGAACGGTCGAAAAGGCGAATCTCATCATCGAGAGTTTCAATTTGATGGGCTACGATGCCATAGGAATCGGGGACGACGACTTAACCCTGGGGAAAGAGTTTCTATTGGACATTTCAAAAAAGGCCAACTTCCCCTTCCTCTCTTCCAACGTCTATGATGAGGCAACAGGGAGAACTCTTTTTCAATCTTCTCTCGTCAAGGAAGTCCATGGTTTCCGAATTGGCATATTTAGCCTTCTCTCGCGCGATTTTTTGACAAATGCCTCCGACCCCCGGAGAAAGGGATTGAACATCCGGCCGCCAATGGAAATAGCCAAGGTCATGATCAAAGAACTTAAGCCCAAGACCGATCTAATCATCCTTCTGAGCCATCTCGGCTATGCAAAAGATATGGAACTGGCCCAGGCGGTCCAGGGAATGAATATCATCGTGGGCGGCCATAACGGGATGAATCTTTCCTATCCTCCAGCCGTCAACACGATTATCGTTCAGGCCGGTTCTCGAGGAATGTTCGGAGGAAGACTTGACCTCTATTTCTATAACAGTGAACCCCTCTTTTACAATTCCGCAAAGAAAACATCTCTCGAGAACAACCTCAACCAAATCAACCAGCGATTAACCTCACAGGAAATACCGGAGGTTGAAAAGGCTCAATGGCGAAGGGCCAAAGAGGAGACCGAACGAACGCTCAACCAGCTACTGGGTAAAAATCAATACACAAACCACGTCATTTCGTTCCAAGAACAGATGAAAGAGGACCCTGATATTAAGAAACTGGTTGAGGCCTATAAGGCAAGGAACAATACAACGGGAAGTGCTGCCTCCCTGAAATGATGAAGATGCCAATTATCGATCTCATCCTCTTGCATCCCCCTACCCTTTACGACTTCAGAAAGCGCCCCGGAATCCATGGTCCGATCAGCGATGTCGTCCCGTCGACGCCCATCTTTGAGATGTACCCCATCGGGTTTACCAGCCTCTCCGAATATTTGGAGCGCCACGGTCTCAAGGTGAGGATCATCAATGTGGCCATGAAGATGCTCAAGGATGAGCAATTCAACGTGGAGCGGCTCATCCGGAAAAATAATCCTGTGGCCTTCGGGATCGATCTTCACTGGATGGCCCATGTCCAGGGAGCATTGGCTCTTGCAGAAATCATCAAACGGTTTCATCCCAACATCCCTGTCATCTTGGGCGGGCTTTCCGCTACCTATTATCATGACGAGATTCTTCGTCAATATCCTTTTATTGACTTTGTGCTGAGGGGGGATTCAACGGAGAAGCCACTGGTCCAACTCCTTCAAGCAATCAAAAAGGGCGGAGATTTCAAAGATATTCCTAACCTCACTTACCGGGACCGGGGAAAAACGGTTCAGGTTAACCCTCTCACGCATGTACCGGAAAACCTCGACGAGATCACGATCGACTACCGTCATATCATGAAGAAGGTGGCGAGGTATCTCGACCCGACGGGCTACCAGCCTTTTATCGATTGGTATGCCTATCCTGTGACCGCTGTCTTCACTTGTAGAGGATGCATCTACGCTTGTAAAACCTGCGGAGGCTCCGCACAGACCTTCCGAACGATGGCCAACCGGAGAAAACCGGCCTATCGGGATCCCAAATTGCTGGCGCAGGATATCTTCAACATCTCAGACCACCTTCATGCACCGGTGATGGTCATCGGCGACATCTTTCAACCCGGAGAAGGATACGGCCTTACGTTCCTCGAGGAGATGAAAAGAAGGCGGATCGCCAACCATATCGCTTTTGAATTCTTTGTCCCTCCTTCCAGGGCTCAACTGGAAAGGATTGCCGAATCGGTTCCGAACTTCAATATCGAAATCTCTCCTGAGTCTCACGACGAGGAGGTGCGAAGGGCCTTTGGCAGACCTTACAATAATGAATCGTTGGAGAGGATGCTCGAGGAAGCCGTCGATCTCGGCACGAAGCGAATTGATCTCTTCTTCATGACCGGCCTTCCGAGACAAACCTATCAATCCGTTCTCGGAACAGTGGATTATTGCCGTTTGCTGCTGGAACGATTTCGTTCCTACAGCAAGCTCTTCCCCTTCATCTCGCCCCTGGCTCCATTCCTGGATCCTGGGAGTACTGTCTTCGAAGCACCGGAGAAATATGGATATCGTCTGCTTTGTCGGACTGTAGAGGAACACCGCCAGGCCTTATTAGCTCCCAGTTGGAAATATATCCTCAACTATGAGACAGAATGGATGAATCGAGATGAAATCGTTTATAGCACGTATGAAGCGGGCAAGAGGCTCAATCGTTTGAAGGCGGAATTCGGTCTGATCGATCCGAAGATAGCGGAGTCGGTTGAGGTGCGGCTCGAAGGAGCGGTGGGGATGATGAAAGAGATCGATCGCATGATGACCATTCCGAATGCCGTCGAGAGGGAGGCTGCCTTGGAATCCTTATCCGGTGGCCGTCTCGCCCTTCAACACTACAGCATGTCCACGATCTGCGAGAAGAAAGAACTCGAATGGCCCACTCGGTTTATTCGTATGAACTTCTTCAAGATTCTTAAGACACTCCTGGCGAGGAGGAAGCCCAGTGTCTCCATCCCTTCGTCAACAGCTTCTCCGTAAGATTCCGAGCGTGGATGAAATC
>Ga0187779_10001093_pt1 | contig 17174 bp, 14 predicted proteins | sample 1015_Q2_SP10_10__FD_132435 | JGI IMG/M metagenome (GOLD analysis project Ga0187779, IMG submission 132435) | Tropical peat soil microbial communities from peatlands in Department of Meta, Colombia - 1015_Q2_SP10_10_MG | ecosystem: Environmental > Terrestrial > Soil > Wetlands > Peat | place... | reverse complement strand
ATCGAGTGGCATGAAAAATTTGGCGAAAACGCAACCATCACTATCTCATTGCCGATCTTTCATTGGCAAGTCCGGAAGCTCGCCAACGGGATGCGTCCGCCCAACTGGCGGAACCCGACTGGCTGGTGCGACGCGAGGATGCGCCACAGAGCGTCACAATTGCAACATCTGACTGTTCATTTGGCGATGGCGATTTAGATTCGGCGATCGATGGAGCCGGAGAACGAACTGATCGCGCAGCGTCGCGAGAAACTGGAAGCGCTGCGGAAGAGAGGCGTGGACCCGTTCGGGGCTGCCTTTGAAAATTCCGGTTCGATTGCGGAGGTCCGAAGCAGATTCAAAGAGGGCGAAACGTTGCGCGTGGCCGGGCGAATGACGGCTCATCGCGACATGGGCAAAAGCCATTTTGCCGATCTGCGCGATGCGACTGGCCGGATTCAAATTTATCTGCACGAAAAGGAGATCGGCGCTGACGCGATGGAGAACTTCAAACTGGTCGATCTCGGCGATTTTATTGGCGTTGAAGGCGAATGTTTTTTGACCAAAACCGGCGAGCCGACGCTGAAAGCAAGGAAACTGGACGTACTTTCGAAATCACTTCGGCCGTTGCCGGAAAAATGGCATGGCTTGCAGGATATCGAGGCGCGTTACCGCGAGCGTTATCTCGATCTCATTTCCAACGAGCAATCGCGCGAAACGTTTGCCAAACGCATTGCGATGGTGCGCGAAACCCGGCGATTCCTGGAGGATCGCGGGTTTCTCGAGGTTGAAACGCCCATGCTCCAAACGGTGGCCGGCGGGGCCGCGGCCGAACCGTTTCAAACCCGGCACAAAGCGCTCGGGCTCGATCTTTATTTGCGGATTGCGCCGGAACTCTATCTGAAACGGTTGCTGGTGGGCGGTTTCAACCAGGTGTTCGAATTAAATCGCAATTTCCGGAACGAAGGAATTTCGAGAAAACATAATCCCGAGTTCACCATGCTGGAAGTTTACTGGGCCTACGCCAACTTCGAGAAAATAGCCGATCTGGTGGAAGATCTGGTTTGTCATTTGGCCGAAAAGATTTGCGGATCATTGCAAATCGAGCACAAGGACGCGGATGGAAAGACCGTTCGCACGATCAGTCTAAAACGGCCGTGGCGGCGGGGGCGTTACATGGATCTCGTTCGCGAAGTCGCCGGTGCGGATTGGTTCGACCTGACAAGCGAGCAGCGCCGGGAACGCGCAACGCGGCAATTCAAACTGGAGATTCTCCCGCAGCATGCCGATTTCGAAGTCACGCAGCACATCTTTGAGAAGTTAATCGAAGAAAAGACGTTTGATCCATTGTTCGTGACACATTGCCCGAAGGAATTGGTGCCGCTGGCAAAGCAAAACAAAACGGATAAGGCGGTCGTCGACGTTTACGAACTAATCATCAACGGGGTGGAAATGTCGCCCGGTTATACGGAATTGAACGATCCCGACGTGCAACGGCGGCGCTTGCTCGAGCAGGCTGGAGAAGAAACCCAAAAGATCGACGAAGATTTTTTGCTCGCACTTGAGCATGGAATGCCGCCCGCCGGCGGGTTCGGTCTCGGCATCGATCGACTGGCGATGCTGCTGACCGGCGCCGAGTCGATTCGCGACGTGATTCTATTTCCGCTGCTCAAACCGAAAAAATAAGCGACGGCATTGCCGGCCGGCGAGGAATCTCGATCGCGCTACGGCCCCTCTCGATCGATCCACCGGACGGCAAAGTGCGCGACCTGACGCGCATTCTTGAGATTCAACTTTTCTTTGATATGGGTGCGATGCGTCTCGATCGTTTTCGAACTCAACTGCAATTTGGCTGCGATTTCCCGCACTTCGTGGCCTCTTCCGAGTAAATCGAGAATTTCCAGCTCGCGATCGCTTAAAACGTTGGTCGGATCGTCGCTCTTCAGCTCGGCACCATCCGATCCCGAGTTCAACAGCGCCCCTTTGGCGATGCCCGGACTGAGATAGCGCTCGCCATTCAAAACGCAACGGAGCGCGGTCAGGATATGATCGATCGCATCCTGCTTGGCGATGTAACCCATGGCGCCGGCGCGCAACGCGCGCGAGGCATAGAGCGGTTCATCATGCATCGACAGGACGAGCACTGGAAGTTTTGGAAATTCGGTCCGGATTCTTTTGGTCAATGCGATGCCGCTTTCGCCCGGCAGAACCAGATCGACCATCACCAGATCTGGCTTGAGCGACTTCATCAGTGTCACTGCTTCAGCCGCATCCGCTGCCTCGCCGCAAACTTCAAAGCCGTCGTTCAACTCAATTAAACGGGCGAGACCCTTCCGCAGCACCGGATGGTCGTCCACAATCAATATGCGTTTGGCGTGATTTTGTTTGGTGGCCATCAGACTTGGAGTCCATCCATGGCTCGGTCGCTAATCATTGAGTGATTAATTCGATAAATCTTTTCAGCCGGTTTGTTCGGCCAGCCATTGAATCGCAAATCGGGCGACCTGTCTGGCATTTGCCAGGTTCAATTTCTCCTTAATGTGCGCGCGATGCGTTTCCACCGTTTTGACGCTGACGTGCAAAGCCTTGGCAATTTCTCGCACGTCACGGCCTTTGCCAATCAATTCGAGAATCTCCAGCTCGCGGTCGCTTAACCGACTGGTTGGTTCTTCTTCACTAATGCCGCTCGCAACGTTAGTGATAAGCTTTGCCGACATGTCCCGGCTGAGATACGGCCTGCCCGCAAGCACTTCCCCAATGGCGATGGTGACATTTTCGAGTGCTTCCTGCTTCATCACATAGCCGTTCGCGCCTGCGCGCAGGGCGCGCACCGCATAGAGCGATTCGTCGTGCATCGAAAGGACCAGCACTGGCAGCTTCGCAAATTCGGCGCGAATATTTTTGATCAATTCTATCCCGTTCGCGCCGGGCAAACTGAGATCGACAATTGCCAGATCGGGCGCAAGGCGGCGAATCGCATCCATCGCGGCGGCCGCGTTCGCAGCTTCCCCGCACACGACAAAGCCACCATCGGAGGCGAGCAACTCTTCGAGGCCCTTGCAAAAAAGCGGGTGATCGTCCACCAGCACAATCCGCTTTGCAGCTGGCGAATCTGCTCTCGGCTTCCTGGCTGCTGCGCGGGTTGACCTCATTTTTGTATTGGAAAATAACAGCTGACGCGGGTACCGACTCCTCGGCGCGACTGAACTTCCAACCGACCGCCGATCGATCGTGCACGATAATCCATGATGTGAAATCCCATTCCAGGGGTCTTCCTGCGGCCTTTCCTTAGGCCCAGTCCGTTGTCGGATACGGTCAACACGATCTCTTTCTTTACACGCTTGAGAGCGATCACGATTTCCCGGGCGCGGGCATGTTTGTTTGCGTTAATCACTGCTTCGCGCGCGATCCCATAAAGATGTATCGCAGCGATTTCGTTGTCGATCTGGAATGATTTCGCGACCTTTAACCGACAGGGCGTCTTCCAAATCTCGCGCGCCGCGAGATTTTGCAGCGCATTGACGAAACCGGCGGCATCGACATCGACCCGATGCAATGCGCGGGAAATATTGCGCGTGTTACCTGCGGCGTTGTTAATCATGGTCGCAATCTTGTCGATGTCCTCGGGAATGAGGACGCGATGATGTCTCAATTGAAGAGCAGTTGCGCGTGCCATGAAACCGATCGCCGTCAATTCCTGGCAGAGGCCATCGTGTAATTCCAGAGCCAGACGCTGTTGCTCGCGATCGCTGACTTCCAGAATTTGCCCTTCCAGACCGCGGCGCCGGGTAATTTCATTCTTCAGCTCCACATTTGAATTTCGCAGCGCCTGCGTTCTCTGCTTCACCAGCTCTTCCAACATTTGATGAGATCGCCGCAAGTCTGCTTCAGCCTGTTTTCGTGCAGAAATGTCCACGATCACAGCTACGGCCGAACGCGTTTTTCCGCGATTGTCGCGCACCGGAGACGCACTCACGTTCACCCACAGCGTCGAACCATCCTTACGAATGTACCGTTTCTCGGTTTCGTAAGCCTTACCCCTGTTCACCAATTCTCTGAAAAATTTCGCGCTTTTCTTCAAATCGGCCGGGTGAGTGAAATCGCGGATCCGCTTTCCGACGATCTCCGATTCGGCGTACCCGACCATCTGGCAAAGGCGTTGATTGACAAAAACGATACGGCTGGTCCGATCTACTCGGGCCAAGCCGGCAGTTGCTTGTTCGACAATAGCGCGCATGCGCTCTTCGGACTCCGCCAGAGCTTCAACGTCCCTTTTCCGCGCAGTAATGTCTGTATTCGTTTCGAGAATGCCTTTTCGTTTGCCACTCCCGTCTGCATCCAGGGACCAGCGCGACAGAACCGCCAGTTGTCTCCCGTCTTTGCAAGAATGGGTCAGCTCGCCTTCCCAATGGCCATCACGTCCAAGTTTTCGCAAAATCTTCGCCAGCGCCTCCGGATGCTCCGTCTTCAAGAGAACGTGAGTTACTTTGCCCAAAGCTTCTTCGCGCGTGTATCCGTATGTTTCTTGCGCGCCCTTGTTCCAGTACTGGACGCGGTCGTGTACGTCGCGGACAATAATCGCGTCACTGGCCAGTTCGAGGAGGCGCGCTTGTTCAATTAAACGCCGCTGCGTCCTTTTCTGTTCGGTGATATCGCGCGCAATTTTGGAGACGCCGATAATTTCCCCGTCTCGGTCCTTGATCGGCGAAATAGTCAGCGACACGTCGATTAAATCGCCGTCCTTTCGGCGTCGGACGGTTTCATGATGGTTGATCGATTCGCCGCGGCGGATCTTTCTCAGAATCTCTGTTTCTTCGTCTTGTCGATCTTTTGGAATGATCGTTAAAATCGACTTGCCCACGATTTCGTTTGCGGTATAGCCAAAAATTCGTTCCGCGCTCTCGTTCCAGTCGCTGATAATTCCGTTCAAATCCTTGGCCACAATCGCATCGTGGGACGATTGAACGACAGCAGCCAGTCGTAAGGCCGCAACGTCGGCAGGTTTGCGCACAGTGAGGTCGAATCCGGAGGGACGAGCAGGAACGTCGCGAACAGCACCGCTGACGTCATTAGCGCCGTTGCCGCTGTTGACCGAGGTGGCAGCGCCATTGCCAGGACCTCTTGTGCCTGTCGCTTTGCGCAATCTCTTAGCGGTCTTATTCGTCTTGTGCATAGACCCGGAACCAACGGGCGATCCTAATAGTAAATTTTAATGTCTAATCCTTCCTCCTCAATGGCAAAAGCTTAACGAGCAGGTGCAGATCTGATAACATAAACAACACAAACTACATCGCTTCAGCGGCAGGCCCCGCGTGTGTATCGTAAATTTTCAGGCCTGAAAATGCGGCTGAGCGCAAATGTCGTTCCGGTCTTGACATGTTGCGGTCGATTGCGAGCGGCGGATAAACCCGAAAATTGATCGTGCTGCTTGCCGGCGGCGCATCCGCAATTAGATCGCGGTTCTTCGTGAGCGCGAAAGGATTGGACAGATTGCGACCGGGATAACAATCCGCCTAGGCCGCCATCGGGCGCACATAGTTCAGATAACGAACATCAAAGGCATGCAAAGCCGCTTCCACCGTCGGCCCGATCCCGACGATCCCCTGGGTAACGTTTGCCCCGAGCAACGCGACCCACAATTGGCCGTGCTTGACCAGCCGGGGCCGGCGCGCCGCCGCCCCGCCCCGTGGATGCGCCATAAAATAAAGCTCGGCCCGCTCCTGTGCCGCGATCGCCTCCGTAGTTTTCTCTTTCATGAATTGCCTCCGACCTTTTTTTGAATTAGCGAAACTTTGAATGTTCGCAGCCGGAAGGACAATCGGGAGAACGAAGCGACGTTTTATCGGGTAAATCCTTATGAACTCACGACTGGCCGGACCGATCCGCGTGGTTTACTCCGAGCCGAAGTACCATTTTGCGGCCAAACCGATCGCTTCACGGTTTGTCCAAATGGACATCGTAAGCGCGGGCCTGGGCGAGGGCGCTGGCAGATTGATCGGCGTGGCCGGCTTCTTTTTCTAAATCGCTAAGTAATTGCCAGCTTTCGGCTCGGTACCATTGTGTCCCAAGACAGTTGATCAATTCGGCGATTGCGGCCGAGCGATTGCCGCTTTCATCCAGCACCTGGATGTAACGTTTTTCGATCGACCAATGCGGCGGACCAGTGCGGGCTGCCAAACGCAGTCGCGTCAGATCGATCTTTTTGTTTTCTTTGTTTTCGAGAACGACGAGGAGCTGGTACGCCTCGGCATCGACTAACGGCATTTTGGCCGCGCGACTGAGAAGCTCGCGCGCGAGCTTGAAATCGTTCTGCTTTAGCGCGAGCACGCCGAGATTCAGAATCGCCAATGGCTGGTCCGGTTTTTTCTCGAGCGCAGCGTGCAGGTGGATGGCGGCGTCGTCGAATTTTCCATCGTTTATTTCCAGAACACCGAGATTGATCAGCATCCGCGCCGAATCGCCGCCGTGCGCGATGGTTGATTGAACGAATGTGCGTTCATCTTTCCATTCGAACGTCCGGACGAAGGTGCGGACGCCGAGAAAAACAATCCAGATTGCAAGCAAACCGAGCGCGACGAATTTCCATTTCGATCTGGATGCAGAAGTTTGAATCACGGTCACGAGCTCGAGCGTGGCGGCGAGAAACAAAAACGCGCTTGGAAGATAGATCCAATGTTCGGCCACGGTCGCGTTCAACGCAATGATCCCGCTGACCGGCAGATAAGCAATGAGCGCGAAGAGCAGGCAGGCGAACACGGGTGGATTGCGCCGGCGCGCGTGCCACAGCCAATAAAAGAAGGCGGCGATAAGCAAGAGTCCGAGCAGAGTTTGCAATTCACGCCAGGCTGCGCGGGTCAGGCTTGTCGGATTAAAACCGTTCGGCTGCGTTTCAACGTCGCGGTCTACGTGAAGGTTGATCGGCAATAGAATCAATCCGGCATATTCGGCCACGGCGCGGGCAACAATGATTGGCCTAACCAGAGGCGGAGCAGGGGAGCTGAGTTCCGGCGGCGGGAAATGCTCGGCGCCCGAGCGCAAGCTAAAGTAAATGGCGCAGGCAAATGCCGTGACGGCGGCCGTTCTGGCGAGATTGATCCAATTTTTTCTTAGCGCAAAAAAGCAAAGCAGGATCGCGGGAAAGATGAGCCCGATTTCCTTGCTGAAGAAACTGAAAAGAAACGCGAGTCCGCCGCCAACCAGCCAGAACCACTTCGCGGCGCCGTTCGCTCGCAATTGTCGCAGGATGCAATAGCAGCCGAAGAACCCAAACATTGCGGCCATCGGGTCTGCCCGACCGGAGACGTAAGCGACAGCGGCGCTGTGGACCGGATGGATCGCCCAAACAAGGGCGGCGCCGAACGCAATCAGGCGGCGTGTTCTTTGTTCCAGTTCGAAGATCAGCAAAAATTCTTCCGCAAACAGGAACAAGGCAATCGCCGCGGCGGCGTGCCAGAGAACACTAACGAGATGATACCAGCCCGGCCGAAAAGCGAAGAGAGCGTAATCAATCGTGTAACTGAGTCGTTGCAAAGGCCGATAAAAATCCGAGGGAGTCGCGTCGAGGAACAAAAAATGATTGAAGCTCTCGGGGATGAGCCGCCAGCTTCGAATGAGCGGATCGCGGAAAATCAGCGCGGCGTCGTCCCAGACGAAACGGCCGCGCATGGCGGGCGCGTAGCTCACGAGCACGGCGGCAACGATAATGAAGACGGCGAATATTTTTTTCACGACGAGCAGCGCAGAATCAATAAAGTGCGCGGTTGATTTTGAAAATGTTTATGTCGATTCGAAGCGGCTTTCTTTTCAGCGCGCTGTTCGCCTTGATCAGCAGCGTGCGTGCCGATGGCGTCCCACCCCAGTGCACCCAGCTCATTGTCGGGATCGCGCCGGATTGGGACTCGATGCACGGAACGCTGCAGTTGTTTGAACGGCAACGAGGCGGGGACTGGTCTCCATTTTCACCGCCATGGCCGGCTTTGTTCGGCAAAAATGGTCTGGCGTGGGGGAGCGGTTTGGCTGGACAAAACGAAGCCGGACTGCACAAAAAAGAGCGCGACGGCCGCGCGCCTGCCGGCGTTTTCAAAATCGGCGATGTTTTTGGCTACGACGCCACGTTGCCGCCCGGAGGCGGTTATCCATATCACCAAGTGACCGAAGCCGACGTCTGGAGCGACGATCCACGATCGCCCAACTACAATCGCCACATCGTGATCGATCCGAGTAATCCGCCTGACAATTACAGTCATGAAAAAATGAAATCGGGCGATTTTGCTTATCATTGGCTGATTGACATCCGGCACAACTCCGATCCGCCCGTGCCGGGCGCCGGCAGCGCAATTTTTTTTCACATTCGGCGCGGAATCAATCATCCGACGACCGGCTGCACGACGATGGCCGAGGAGAATCTGGTGAAAATCGTGACTTGGCTGCGGGTTGCGCGGGAGCCGTGTTACGCCCTCTTGCCGGCGAGCGAATACAACAAAAAATGGAAGGCGTGGAATTTGCCGCCGCCCTCAAAATAATTTTAACAATGGTTCGTTGATTCCGTCCGCGATTTCGGTTATTGGTTAGGCAATTCACATGCGAAAACGGCCAAATCCTGATTCAGAACCAAACATCCGCCGCATCGATACGAAGGCGCGGGCAAAAAAACAAACTCACGGTTTCCAAGTGCATTTCCTTCGCGGAAACAATGCGGTGACCAAAATGTTCAGTGACTCGGTTCACGGTGGCAAGGAAGCTGCCCGCCGGGCGGCCCGTGCTTTTCGCGGAAAAGCGATGGGTCGCGGCAAATCGAAATCGAGCGCGCGCCGCAAACGGCGTTAGCGGTTGAGATCGCGGTAAGCTTTCCAGCATTCGGCGAAGCCGGGTGCAAAATCGTGCGGTCGAGCGGCCAGCCAACCGCTCACGACCGCAACTGGGAAAAAAGCGCCGGACTCGATCTCGCTTAAATCGAGTCGGAACTCGCCGTCGTGGCATCCGCGATACAACCAGATGAATTCCAGGCCAGTCCGCTCAGTCGCTGGCAGCTTACAGACTTTCTCCAACTCGACTTGAATCCCGAGTTCCTCGTTCAGCTCGCGTTTGGCCGCTTCATCGTACCCCTCGCCGGCGTCTACATGCCCGGCCGCGCTCGAGTCCCATGACAGCGGATGCCGGTCTTTCCAACGAGATCGTTTTTGCAGGTAAACCTCACCGTTTTTACGGAAAATCAGGATATGAACGGCCCGGTGGAGCAAGTTATTCCCATGCACTTCCTCCCGCGGCGCGCTCCTTAAAACGCGGTCACTGGCGTCCACCACTGGGAACTGCTCCGAGCCAGATTTTTTTCGGTCGGGAGGCAGGACCGGGCGGACGTAACTTGCCAGTCGGATCCATTGATCGAATGAAACTGCTTCGGCGCGCACTTGACGATCCAGGCCGAGCGCTCGAGCTGCCTTTGGCCAGTTTGGAATATCGCGGACCAATAGTTTTCCCAATTGCTTGCGCCGCTGCGAAAAACCGCGCCGAACCAGCCGCGTAAACAGATCGTAATCACACGCCGGTGTGTTCGCTGCCGTGCGGGGCTGAATGGAAACGATCGCCGAATCAACTCCGGGCGGTGGAATGAAAACGCTCGCCGGCACTTTTTTCAGATATTGTGCGCGATAGTGAAACTGGATTTGCAGTGTGAGGGCGCCGTAGTCTTTGGTCGACGGAGCGGCGCAAAGGCGCTCGGCCATTTCCTTCTGCAACATCAAAATTACGAGGGAAAACGGGGTTGGATAGGTCAGGTACTTCAGCAGAAGCTGGCTTGCGATATTGTAGGGCAGGTTGCCTAACAGCTTTGCACTCGGCTTCGCAAAAAGCTCGCGCACATCGAAATCAAGCGCATCGGCGCAGTGAATTTCCACCTGGTGGTCGCGAAACTTTCCACGCAGAAAATTTGCCAGCCGCGCGTCCTTTTCGATTGCAACGACGTGTGCGCCCGCGGCCAGCACGAACTCAGTCAGAGCTCCGAGACCGGGCCCAACTTCAACAACATCATCGCCCGGCACGAGTTCCGCCTGCTTCACAATCCATTGTGCGAGATTTCGATCGTGGAGAAAATTTTGTCCCAGCGTCTTGACTGGCGATACCCGAATCGCACGGAGAGTTTCACGAACGTTGAACGGTTGCATCACTGATGGGCAATCAACCTGCAACAGGGTGCGAAATGACGGTCTTATTCACCAAAAAACTGTGAACAAAGTGCTTCGGGGGCCCATTGTTATTCACAAGTTATTCAAAGGCGTCCTACTCGGTCGAGAAACGTCACTGTTTTATCAGGCGTTTTCGTTTTGAGCGCTTCGCAGGGGGTAATTCGGCGCGACTTCGCTTTTTTTTGGAGGCCAGATACATCCGGCGGGCCTCCTTGATTGATACGCCCTCTAAAAAGAATGCAATCGCCGCCCGGCCGATCGCGTACGTGCCCGCGCCTGCCACGACTCCGCAAATTACATTGCCCCAACCAGGCAAAAACTTAAGCAACACCCGCGCGCCTTCGCGAAAGAGCATGCCCGCCCCGACATTTGCGCCGATTGCTCCGATGAATTCCGTGGCCGCCCGCAAACTGCGTTCGCGCCCGCTCAAATACATGATGCCTGAGACCATCACCAGCTGCAGCGTCGTCAGGATCGGGAGGTCGGCCAGCGGAATGGGCTGCGCCCCGACCGCAGTACAAATTGCGCTGGTCGATTTTACCAGAATCTGCGCGACTTGCCGCTGAGCCTCGCGGTCGCGCGAGATCCGGATCATCTCGATCCGGGCCTGGTTCGGCACATTGCGGCAAATGATCGACATAAAGCTCTTCCCCGGCTTTTCTCCGGGATAAACCGGGATGCTTTCCAGAAGCTGGTCGTCGCCTTGGATCACTTCTTTGAGGCGCGCAGTCAATTCATCCGTGGTTTTCCCCTTGCCGTGAGATTTCGTCTTTTCGGAGTGAAAACTGATTCCGACCACTTTTCCCAGGCCTGGTCCATTCCCGCTAAGGCAGGATCGCAAATTCTCGATTTCGGTTTTGCGCGCCCGGCGACTGTCATCGCCCTCGTCGAGAAACAAAATAATGTCAGCCGGTTGTTGTTTTAGTTCGTCTCGAATCTCTGTCTCGGCGGAACCCGCTGCGCCGCGCGCGTCGAGGATGGCCATTGTTCCATGACCTCCGATGCTGAGATTCTGCCAGCGAAAAATGGCGTTGGAGACGGTGGCTTCTGGAACGTCGAAGAGGATGCTCACGATTTCGGCCGGAGGTCTTTTGATCGAACCGGCAAGGATGAATCTCGGCGGACGCTGTTGCAGAAAAAGTTCTTTCAGCGGCGTGAGCTCGTGCAGAATCGGTTTCTGGATCGTTGCCGGCAGTTTGGAGAGCAAGCCTTCGAGCCGTTCCACAATGTGTAGAAGCATTGGTTGGTTCATTGTGACCTCGTCATGTCGAGCGACGTCGAGACATCTCTAATTTGGTTTCAGAGCGAATAATAAGAGATTCCTCGACTTCGAGCGGAATGACAAATACGAACGCTTGCGGCCACTGTCTGGTTTACCCTTTCTTCCGCTACTGAACCGCTATACAAGAAATCATGAGTTTAAATATCGAGGTTCTCTCTCGGGCCGCGGACGAAGCTCGTGGACTTTGTATGGATGCGGTCCAGGCATCTCAATCTGGACATCTCGGGCTTCCGCTTGGCTGTGCGGAAATGGGGGCTGTGCTTTATGGCGATGTCCTGAAATATAACCCGGACAAACCACGCTGGATCGGACGCGATTATTTTGTTCTCTCAGCCGGCCACGGCAGCATGTTTCTTTACGCGTGGCTGCACATGAGCGGTTACGATCTGCCGATGTCGGAGATCAAACGCTTTCGGCAATTGCATTCGAAGACACCGGGACATCCGGAATTTTTCGAAACACCGGGAGTTGAGTGCACAACCGGCCCGCTTGGGCAGGGCGTCGGTAATGCGGTTGGTATTGCCGTTGCGATGAAGATGTCTGCGGCGCGGTTCAACACCGCTGAACATCGGATTTTCGACCAGCATTGTTTTTGTCTGGCAGGGGATGGGTGTCTACAGGAAGGCGTTTCCGCGGAATCAAGCGCGTTCGCCGGCCATTTCGGTCTTGATAATTTAATCCTGATTTACGATTCCAACGCCGTCACCCTCGATGCGCCCGCTAAGGCCACCCAAAGCGAGGACACCGCCATGCGCTTCAAGGCCTATGGTTTTGATGTCCAGGAAATCAACGGCCAGGATATGCAGGCATTCCTGGATGCGATCAATAACGCAAAAGAGAGCGACAATGGAAAACCGAAATTCATTCTCGCGCACACGTTGATCGGGAAGGGAATTCCGGAAGTAGCAGGCACGTTCAAGGCTCATGGCGAAGCCGGTGCGAAATTTGTCGATGCCGCACGCAAGGGGCTCGGTTTGCCGGATGAGCACTATTTTGTCTCGAAAGAGACCTACGATTATTTCGCTCAACATAAAAAGGATCTGCTGGCCCAGTACAATCGCTGGGAGAAAACATACAACGAGTGGCGAAAAAAGAATCCGCAGCTGGCGCAGCAGCTCGATAGCGGGATCGAGCGAAAAGTTCCGCCCGATTTGCTTTCGAAAATCCCGGAGTTTCCAAAAGACGCGAAACTGGCAACGCGCAAAGCCGGCAGTGAAGCGCTCCAGCCGGTGGCGCAGGCGTTGCCTTTGTTTATCAGTGGCAGCGCCGATCTTCATGGCTCGACGCTGAACTACATCAAAGATGGGGGCGATTTTACCCGCGACATGCCAACCGGACGAAACATTCATTTTGGAATCCGCGAACATGGCATGTGCGCGATTTTGAATGGAATCTCGTATCACGGAATCTTTCGGGCATCGGGCGCGACGTTTTTGGTTTTCACCGACTATTGCCGTGCATCGATTCGTCTCGCGGCGCTCTCAAAGCTTCCAAATATCTACATTTTTACGCACGATTCGATCGGTGTTGGCGAAGATGGTCCTACCCACGAGCCGGTCGAAACCGTAAGTTCGGTCCGGGTGATGCCGCAGATCGACGTGATTCGTCCTGCTGATCCGGAAGAAACGGCCGGTGCATTTGCGGCCGCGGCGCAACGAATCGATGGACCGACGCTGCTGGCGCTGACGCGGCAGGTTGTTCCGATTTTAAACGAGATCGATGCAAGACTGCGGCGCGAAGGCGTTGCCCGCGGCGGTTACATTGCGAAAAAGGAAAAAGGCAAACTCGATTTGATCATCATGTCATGCGGCAGCGAGCTGCAGCATGCACTGGCAGCGGCAAAGGAGCTCGGCGACGGCGTTCGCGTTGTTTCGATGCCATGCTTCGAACGATTTAATCGACAATCCGAAAGCTATCGTGAAGAAGTTTTGCCTAACGAATGTCGGAAACGCGTCGCGATCGAAGCCGGTGTCCCGGACACCTGGTACCAGTATGTCGGGCTCGACGGAAAAGTGATCGGCCTTCATCGGTTCGGTTTGAGCGCGCCTGGCGCCGAAGTGATGAAAGAATTTGGGATCGACGCCAAACACGTCGTCCAGGCCGCGAAATCGTTGCTCTAAAACGCCTCTTCTGGTTCGGTCACGTTGCGCGCGCGATCTTCAAAGCGGGTGAATTCTTTCAAAAAGGTGAGAGGAATCTCTCCGACCGGCCCGTTGCGTTGCTTGGCGATGATCAATTCTGCTTCGCCTGCTTTTTCGGCACGCGCTTCCTCGTCTTCTTCGTAGATTTCCGGCCTAACGAGTAAGCCCACCAGGTCCGCGTCTTGTTCGATTGATCCGGACTCGCGCAGGTCGCTCAGGCGCGGCTTGCCACCGGAGCGTTGTTCCGGTTGTCGATTCAACTGGGCCACGACGATCACCGGGATTTTTAGCTCCTTCGCCAAGCCTTTGAGCCCGGCAGAAATCTCGGAAATCTCGAGCTGTCGGTTGTCCTGCGCGCGCCGCGACGTCGATCTTAGCAATTGCAAATAGTCGACGATCACAAGCTGAATATCCTGTTGCGCTTTCAGCCGGCGTGCTTTGGCGCGCAATTCCAAAATTGTCAGGCTCGCGCTGTCGTCGATGAAGATTTTCGCTTCCGCCAATTTCGATGCGGCGGCGGTCAGACTCGGAAAATCGCGTTCGCCTAGAAATCCGTCGCGCACTTTTTGCAAATTGACGCGCGCGCGCGAGCAAAGCAGACGCTGGACGAGTTGCTGGCTGCTCATTTCCAAACTAAATACGCCGACCGGCAATTTTTCGCTGATCGCGACATGCTCGGCAATGTTCATCGCCAGGGCAGTCTTTCCCATGCTTGGACGCGCCGCGATGACAATCATTTCCGAAGGATGCAGCCCGCTCGTCATTCGATCGAATTCAACAAATCCGCTCGAAATTCCGGTAATGCCGCCTTTGCGCTCGTAAAGTTTTTCAATCGATTCGATCGCCTCCATGACCTGATCTTTCATCGAAAGGATCTGGCCTTTGAAGCGGTCCTCTCCGACGGCGAAAATCTTCTGCTCCACTTCATCGAGCAATTCGCCGACTTCGTCCTGCTCTTCGTAGGCACGCCGTACGCTCTCGGTCGAGGCGGCAATGATCTGTCGCAGAATGTATTTGTCGCGAACGATCCCGAGGTAATAGCCGACGTTGGCGGCAGTTGGGACGAACGTGAACAGACTCGTGACAAATGGCGCGCCGCCGACGGTCTCGAGCAGATTTCGATCGCGCAAGACCTGGGTAAACGTGATCAGGTCGATTGCCTGGCCCGCATTCCAAAGATCGACCAGTACTTCGTAGATCGTCTGGTGCGCCGGCACGTAAAAATATTCCGCGTTAATTTTTTCGACGACTTCTGCAATTGCATCCCGCGGCGAAATGAGCATCGAGCCGAGCACGCCTTGCTCGGCTTCCACGCTGTGAGGCGGCGCGCGGTGAATATCCTGTTGAGAAGATGTTGGCAACCGACCAGCAACTTTTTCCGCCGCTCGTGGCTCGTCGCCTCGGCCAGCGCCATTGCCCGCTCGAGGCGTTTGAGACCGTGAGGACGGCTCAATCGCCATTTATTTCGTCTCTTTTTTTCTCCGGAAAAATGATCGGTGCTTTTTCTCGCCTTGCTCAGGGGCGGCGGCTTCAGCCTCGGTCCCGCGTTCGCGCGGTTGCTCCGATGATTTCACATCAAATTTAAACTGGGCAGTCACGTCATGATGCAATTTGATTGCCACCTCGTGTTCGCCGGTATCCTTGATCGCACGTTCGAGCATGATTTTGTGTCGATCGATCTCGTGGCCAACTTCGTTTTTAAGACGATTGACAATATCCTGGGCCGTGATTGAACCGAACGCTTTGCCAGTCTCGCCAGTCGCGAGCGTAAAGGCCACGCGCAATTTTCCGATTCGTCGAGAAAGTTCCTCCGCGTCATTCAACTCCCGCGCTTCGCGTTCAGCGCGTTTTTTCTTCAAATTGTCGAGCTGACGCATCGCCGCAGCAGTGACCTCGTAGGCCTTTCCCGCCGGCAGAAGATAATTGCGCGCATAGCCGCGGCGGACCTTTACCACATCCGCTTCCGCGCCGAGTCCCGGCACGTTTTCAGTCAAAATGATTTCGGTCGTGGGCATGCTGAGTTTGGTTGAAGCGTCCGGCAAGACTTCCAATCAGGCGAACGCGGGCCTCGAGTATAGAACTGTCGCGCAGAGTGTCAACGCGTGAACAAAATTTAAATCAGAAAACTCCGCAGATAATTCTTTCCAGCCGGCAAACCTTTCGTTACAAGGGTTGTTCTCCCGTGAACATGCGCAGCAAAATCAGTCTGGCACTGCTTGTCATCCTGGTGGGCGGCATTGCTCGCGTCGGGGCCGAACTGAGTTTCAGCGTCACGGATCTGGGAACTCTCGGCGGCAACACCAGCACGGCAAATGGCGTTACCGGTCAGGGAATGAATGCCGCCGGACTGGTCGTTGGTTCGTCAACCGTCAGCGATAATTCGGAACACGCTTTTCTTTACGCGAACGGGCAAATGCTCGATCTCAACACGTTGTGCGATCTTTCGCAGACCGATTTCAAAGTTCTGACTTCCGCCCGCTCAATCAGCGATTCGTGTGTCATCATCGGCGACGGAATTACCAACAACGGAGACAAACACGCGTTCATGCTCACGCCGTTGCCAGCTGAAGGAGGAAGATGGTCATACCGCTGTTGTCAGTGGGTCTGGATCCAGGAAGGCGGAGGCTGGTGGTGGGAAGAAGATTGCGGTTGCTACAAATGGCACGGTCTTCCTGGCCGCCATCCGCCCTGTCCGCCGCGGCCGCCGCCGTGCTGGTGGTTCATTCCTTGCCCGCCGCCTTGTCATCATCCGACCCCTCCGCCTGGTGAAACGCCCACTCCTCCTCCTCGATGCTGGTGTTGCATCAACGGTCAAATAATCCAGACCACGCCGGCAGAATGCCGCGACCGCGACGGCCAATGTTATGGTTCCAGGGAAGAAGCGCTCAGACATTGCAGAGATCTCTGCTGGTGCTGCATCAATGGCCACGTTGTCCAGATCAATGCGGCCGAATGCAAGGAACGAGGTGGTCAGTGCTTTGGATCAAGAGAAGAAGCGATCCGACACTGTGGAGATCTCTGTTGGTGCTGCCTGCATGGGCAAGTCGTCCAGCTCCCGGTTGCGGATTGTCGAGAGAGAGACGGTCAATGTTTTGGATCAAGAGAAGAAGCGATAAGACTTTGCCAGGAAACCTGTTGGTGTTGCATCAACGGCCAAATCTTCCAGACCACGGTCGGCGAGTGCCGCCAAAGGGACGGTCAGTGCTACGGTTCAAGAGAAGAAGCGGATCGGAACTGCGGCCGCCAACCGGGACCGACTCCGACGCAAACACCCATCATCCGTATTCCGGGCGTTGAGCCTACGCCAACTCCGGTCGGCAGCCCTCGGCTAATTGAATCTCCCACGCCGACGCCGCGACGAACGCATTCGCCTCATGCGAAAACGACGCCGACTCCAAGAACTGTAGTCGGCAAGCCCGTTGGAAGACCGACGCCGACGCCATCAGGACACGGCGCGATCCGGAGGAAACCCACACCGACGCCTCCGGTGATCCGCTGATCGCTTCCAAGCGACAAGCGCGAAGACTCGCACGATCACTGTCAAATCATTCCGAGCTTCATTCGCCCGGCTTCGCTAATCATGTTTTGGTT
>Ga0187779_10001092_pt1 | contig 17188 bp, 16 predicted proteins | sample 1015_Q2_SP10_10__FD_132435 | JGI IMG/M metagenome (GOLD analysis project Ga0187779, IMG submission 132435) | Tropical peat soil microbial communities from peatlands in Department of Meta, Colombia - 1015_Q2_SP10_10_MG | ecosystem: Environmental > Terrestrial > Soil > Wetlands > Peat | place... | reverse complement strand
TATTTTTGTCCTGGCAGAGTGTGAAAAGGGATGGGAGGCTCCTAAAATTCCTTTTCATAGCAGTGAACATGAATAGGATTTCAAATCTTCCCGCCTCTTTGATCAGATTGAGATTTTCCATCACCTTATCGAACCCACCCTTCCGGCGAATAGAATCGTTCGTCTCCGCATCCCCTCCATCGAGAGAAATCTTTATCTTCTTTAATTTTGGAAGCCCGGACAATCTTCTCATCATCTCTTGATCGAAAAGCAGACCGTTGGTGATGATTCCCAGCTCTTTGACCATTGGATGCCGGTCCAAATAAGCGAGGAGGCGAGATAGATCGGGTTTTAGCAGGGGCTCCCCGCCTGTCAGATGAATGCAAGCGGTTTTGCCCCACTCCCTCATTGTATCGAGGAGGTTGTCACATACCTTCTCAAGCCTTGCCCAATCCAAATCGTTTTTCTTCGAAAAATCGTCTTGGTAGCAGTGCTTGCAGCGGAGATTGCAAAGATTGGTGACGTGCCACTGGATATAAAATTGTTCTTCCATCGATATCCCAGCGAGATAGGATCACTAACAATCATTCTAAGATTGAAGTAAGAGAACTGCAAATCTTGTTGTCTGCTCTTGCACGCCACCAATAGCATCCTTGAGGATTATAGGAATTCTCAATATTTGGACAAATCCTTATCGAAATTTCCGATTTGACATATAGGTAGTTTCCAATTAATTGTTTATTATTTGAACCTGATTCTTGTCGGAGAGGAAAGGAAGGAGGTGAGAGCCAATGAAGCGTATTTGGAATACTCGATATCGCCCATGAAACATGCCTCAGAAAGCCCATAGGTTTGGGCTGAAACCGTTCGGAAGGAAGGGCGTGGGAAAAGATCGGGCTAGTTGGATCGGTGGCCCTCATCTCCTTAAGACCGTTTCTTGAAACCTTTCAATAATTGCTGAAACGACCCGTCTCACTTCCAATCCTAACAGCCCCATTCCCCAAACTGGCTATCGCCTAAGAGGACAACCATTTCTCACGATTAACAGATGTCATTTTCGTGAAAGGAGAAACCATGGAAAAGAAAGATTATCGTCCGATGTGGAAGGATTTAGGTTTAAATTTAGACGCTCATGACCAGCTCTTGGCTGTTCTTGGGAATGCCTACAAAGATATCTATATGTCTCAGGAAAACCGACCCAAGGCAATGCAATATCTTGACTTCGTGATCTCAGAAGCGCATGGGCTTCGCATAGAGGAATTGATGCAGGAGAAAAAGAAAGGGAACAAGGTGATCGGAACCTTCTGTGTTTATGTCCCTGAGGAATTAATCCTGGCCGTTGGAGGAACATGTGTGGGTCTTTGCGCTGGGGCCGAAATTGGAATTGATGAGGCTGAGAAAGTCCTCCCCCGAAATACTTGCGCATTGATCAAATCCTTTATGGGATTTAAGCTCGCGGGCCTATGTCCCTATATCCAAGCGAGCGATATGGTCGTGGGAGAAACCACCTGTGACGGAAAGAAGAAGGCCTATGAGATCCTAAACGATTACAAAGAGACCTATGTGATGGAAATTCCCCAGATGAAAACCGAGCGAGACCGGGCCCTCTGGAAAGGAGAGATACTTGAATTCAAGCAGAAGCTCGAGGAGGTCACGGGCCGAAAGGTCACCCCGGAGAACCTGAAACAGGGGATTAAAATCGTTAATGAGAGGCGCAGAACCCTTCAACGACTGAGTCAAATCAGAAGAGCCGTTCCTCCCCCTATTTCCGGGCTGGATGCCCTGCTGGCCAACCAAATAGCTTTCTACGACAATCCCCTTCGATTTACCAGAAACATCCAGACCCTCTGTGATGAACTTGAGGAGCGCGTCAGAAACGGGATGGGGGTCACGAAGAACGGTACGCCACGAATCCTCATTTCAGGGTCTCCTATGGCCCTTCCCAACTGGAAAATCCCGTATGTCTTAGAGACGAGCGGAGCCGTTGTCGTGGCGGAAGAGTCCTGCGTCGGCGAACGAAGCACGCGGGACCTCGTGCAAGAGAACGGGAGAACTTTGGATGAGATGATTGACGCCATTGTGGACCGGTATATGAAGATCGATTGCGCCTGTTTCACCCCGAATGAAGAGAGAATAGACCATGTTCTCGATCTTGCCCGGGATTCTAAGGCAGACGGGGTGATCCATTACAGCATTCAGTTCTGTACGCCCTATTCAGTGGAGTCCTACAAGGTTGAAAAGGCTCTTCAACAGAAAAATATTCCAGTCCTCAAAATCGAATCGGACTACGGTATGGAGGACATGGGGCAGCTGAAAACCCGTGTCGAAGCCTTCCTCGAAATGGTAAAGGACTAACGTGCGAACTGCAGGGATTGACATCGGTTCGAGAACCGTCAAACTGGTTGTCGTGGAGGACGGCGAAATCATCGCCTCCTCCATCGCTGACACCACTCATGATCCTCTTGAACAATGTGAGAGGCTCATAGGACATACCTCTTTTGACCGGATTCTGGCTACGGGTTACGGGAGGCATTTCTTTGAGACCCACTTCGATGTCCCCACGGTGACGGAGATCAAGGCGTTTGCCCGAGGGGCGAAAGAGACTTTCCCTGACTGCCGAACGATCTTGGATATCGGAGGCCAGGATACCAAGGCAATCGCCCTAGATGAGAATGGAAAAGTTTCCAGATTTGAGATGAACGACCGGTGCGCTGCCGGAACGGGTATGTTTTTGGAGGTCATTGCCAAGACACTGGGCTACGAACTGCAGGAGTTCGGTAGCGAAGCGCTAAAAGGAGATGGGAACGTTCAAATTAACAGCATGTGCACGGTATTCGCTCAATCCGAGGTAACCTCCCTCCTGGCTAAGAGGCAGAAAAGAGAAAACATTGCGTACGGTATTCATGTGGCAATCCTAAACCGAACCCTTTCACTCTTGAAGCGGGTTTCAACCACACCCGATATCGTTTTTGCAGGAGGTGTGGCAAGAAACCCTTGCCTTAAACATCTATTGGATGAGGCACTGGTGCATGAGATAAAAGTCCCGAAAGACCCCCAGATGGTGGGCGCCTATGGGGCGGCGCTGATCGCGGGGAATTCCATTGAAATCGGCCGCCCAATATCTTAATATGGATTACTTCCGTAAGAGATCCGTCTTATTCAAAATCCCAAACAAAGGAGGAGTCAGGAAAGATGAAGAAAAGATTTGTCTGTATTGGAGTTCTTTTAGGTTTTATGATTTCTTGTCTGATGGTTACGGGTGTTTTTGCCGCCAAAGACACCGTTGTCTTTGATGCTTCTTTCGGCAAGGTGACATTTGACCACAAGAAGCACAGCGAAACACTGAAGATCGATTGTTTGAAATGCCACCACACCTGGAAAGCAGGTGAAACATCCGGCAAGAAGTGCACAGAATGCCACAAGGCGACTGCCGAGGGGAAAACGCCCTCCCTAAAGGATGCGTTTCATCAGACTTGCAAGGGTTGCCATGATGAATTAAAGAAGGCTGGCAAACCTGCCGGTCCAACCGGATGCACACAATGCCACGTGAAAGGAAAGTAGTCTGAGATTTTCTCAAGACGGATAATGGGAGAAAAAATGGGAGTCAAGATTTCCTTGATTCCCATTTTTTTATACCAGCTATCATCTGAGATCTCTTTACCCGGCTTCTTTTCGGACCTCTTTCGGCAGAAATTCGACGGATTTCAACCCAAGGCGTTTTTCAGATCATCCCTTAAGTCAACCTTGTTCTCAATCCCAACGGAGAGCCGGACAAGATTATCCTTTATCCCCCGCTTCAGCCTTTCATCCTTGGACAGAGAACCATGCGTCATCTTAGGCGGGTAGCACACAAGAGACTCGACGCCCCCAAGACTTTCAGCAAGCAGAAATAATTTGAGTTTGGAAAGGAATTTTTCCAGTTCTCGGAACCTTCCCCTTAATTCCAAACTGATCATTCCCCCAAATCCGGTCATCTGCTTTTTTGCAAGACGGTAGTGCCTACTGCTGGATAATCCAGGATAATAGACCCTTTCGATTCTCGGATGTTTCTCTAAGTATTCGGCTAAATATAACGCGTTTCTTTCATGTTCCTTCATTCGAACGGCTAATGTTTTTATCCCCCGGAGGACTAACCAGCAATCCCACGGGCCAGGAACCGCACCCGCGGCATTCTGATAAAATCTTAAATCGCGATCGATTTTCTCGTCAGAGGTGATGGTAATCCCCCCGATAATATCACTGTGGCCCGACAAGTATTTCGTCGTGCTGTGAACCACGATGTCCGCCCCCAGTTCAAGAGGCCTCTGAAAATAAGGGCTCGCAAAGGTATTATCGACCGCCAATAGGATATTTTCTCTTTTGGCTATCTCCGCGAGCCTCCGGATATCAATGATCTTCAAAAGAGGGTTGGTTGGGGTTTCAACCCAGATCAGCTTCGTATTTCTTTGTACAGCCCTTGAGAAGCTATCGATATCATCCGCGTCGGCATAGGTAACCTTCAGCCCCCAGCGCTTGAACACTTTTTCCAGGAGTCTATGAGTGCCTCCGTAAAGGTCATCTCCTGCGATCAGATGGTCCCCCTTCTTAAGGAGGTTGAATACAGCGGTTGTGGCAGCTACGCCCGAGGCAAAGGCAAGGCCGTATCTCCCTCCCTCAAGGGAGGCGACGGCCTCTTCAAGTGCTTTCCGTGTCGGATTTCCCGTCCGGGAATATTCGTATCCCTTATGTTTGCCTATGGCCTCCTGTTGGTACGTGGAGGTTTGATAAACGGGAGTAATGACCGCGCCGGTCGAGGGTTCCGGGTTCTGACCCTCATGAATTGCCCTGGTTTCAAACTCCATTCCTTAAGCCTCCTTTTGCGTTACCCAATGGTTGATCAGGTCTGTTCGGGTAATCACCCCTATCGGGACTTCATCTCTCGTCACGATGATCCCCGTCGTGCCTGATAGAAGCAGTCTGTAAGCTTCTGATACGTCGACCTCTTCGTCCAGCGCCGGCAACGGTTTACCCATGACAGAAAAAATCTCTTGTTTAGTAAACTCCACACCATCGTGCAGCAGCTTCATCAAAGATGCTTCATTTAGACTCCCGACGACTTTCTCATGGTCAATTACTGGAAGCTGGGAGACACTATATTCATGCATCAGTTTGACAGCTTTACTCAAAATATCCCGCGAATGAACCGAAATCATCGGGGGAAGATCTTTCTTCCGGGTAACAATCTCTTTGACCTTTGTTACTTTTATCTCGTTCCCTTCCCAAAAGCCATTTTCTCGCATCCAGGCATCCGAATACATCTTCGTTAGATAGTTTCTTCCGGTATCGGGTAAGAGGGCAACAATGTATTTAGGTTTTTTCAAGCGCTGGGCATATTTCAAAGCAGCGGCCACAGCCGTACCGGATGAACCCCCGACTAGCAATCCTTCCTCTCTGGCCAGGCGTCTCCCGGTATTAAACGATTCTTTATCACTCACCCGAATCACTTCATCAACGACCTGACGATTAAATGTCTTTGGGATAAAGTCCTCCCAAATTCCTTCCACCTTATACGATTTAGGACTATCTCCCGAAAGGATAGATCCTTCTGGATCTGCTCCCACGATCAAGATATCCGGATTTTTCTCTTTGAGATATTTCGATGTCCCTGAAATCGTTCCTCCGGTGCCCATGGCAGCCACAAAAACTTCAACCTTGCCGCCGGAGTCTTTCCAGATTTCCGGTCCGGTGGTAAGGCAGTGGGCGAGGGGGTTGTTTGGGTTCACGAATTGATTTGGCCGAAAGGCTCCCGGGATTTCTTTGGCAAGCCTGTCCGCAACGCCACTATAACTCTCCGGAGAATCCGGCGGAACGGAGGTGGGGGTGATGACCACCTCCGCCCCGTAAGACTTGACGAGATTCACTTTGTCTTGGCTCATCTTATCCGGCATCACAAAGATGCACCGGTAGCTCTTGATCGCTGCAACTAATGCAAGCCCGACGCCGGTATTTCCCGCAGTTGCCTCGATGATCGTGCCCCCGGCTTTCAAGATGCCTTCTTTTTCTGCTGCTTCGACCATCGCAAGACCAATTCTGTCTTTCACGCTGCCGCCGGGGTTGAGGAATTCAGCCTTAACAAATATTTCGGAAGGAATGTCCTTGGTTATCCGGTTTAGCCTGATCAGAGGCGTTTTGCCGACTCCTTCAAGTATATTTTTAAACTCTCGGCCCATTCGATCTATCCTCCTGCTTTCGAAGGTGATACCAGGAATACCCCAATGAGGGCAAACAGGTTTGGAAAAACCTTTACTCTTCTTTTATCCCCGATGAAGACTTCCTTATCTATTTTAATTTTCCTCTGGTGGCAATAACCGACAAAATCTGAAATACTTAAAAAATGCAGATTGGGTGTGTCATGCCATTCGTAAGGCAATGAGGGTGTCACGGGTGTTTTCCCCTTAAAGAAGATCTGTAAACGTCCTCGATAATGGGCGAAGTTAGGGAATCCAATGATCACCTCTTTCCCGACTCTCAACGCTTCTTGCAAAACAATGTCGGGTTTCTTTACCTGCTGAAAACTTTGATTGAGTATCACATAATCAAAGGAATGATCTGCATAGTCGGATAAACCGTTATCGATATCCTCATGGAACACACTTAACCCCTTAGCCACACATTCATAGATGGCCCGTTCATCAATCTCAATGCCTTGAGCCTTAACGCTTCTTTCACGGACAAGCAGAGCCAATAATTCACCATCCCCGCACCCCAGGTCAAGCACAGATGCGCCCCATTTCACCCATTCCAGGATCGCTTTATACTCTAACGGGAGGGTCTCAGATTGCATAATCCGTCACCCCATATTCTCCCGACACTCCATTTTCAACGGAAACCTTTTGCAGAAAATACTTGATGAGGTGTGCTTCTTCTTCAACTTCCAGGAGAAAGGCATCGTGACCATAGGTGGAATCGATCTCGCAATAGGTCGTATCAACCCCTGCCAGTTTGCAAGCCTTCACGATTTCCTTTGATTGAGAAGCCGGATAGAGCCAGTCCGACTTAAATGCCAGAACAAGTACTTTGGCTTTTACCTCTTTAAATACCTCATAAAGATTTTTACCTTTTGAAGCATCAAAGGAATCGATTGCTCTGGTGATATAGAGATAGGAGTTGGCATCAAACCTTTTTACAAAATTGTTTCCCCTATTATGGAGGTAATCTTCCACCTCAGAGCCCGCACTAAATTTATGCGGTTTCCCATTTCCATGGCGTGTTCCAAATTTCTTGGCCATTGAGATTTCGCTCATATAGGTGATATGACCGATCATACGGGCCACCGAAAGCCCCTTCTCCGGGGGGGGTCCACTATAATAGTGACCATCTTGCCAATAAGGATCGGCCATAATCGCTTGCCGTCCGACTTCATGAAACGCAATCTGCTGGGGTGAATGTTTTGCTGCCGTTGCGAGGACAATGGCGCTTTTTAGCTTATCCGGATAAGAGATCAGCCACTCCAATGCTTGCATCCCACCCATTGAACCGCCTGCTACGGAAAGCAATTGATCAATCTTCAGATAATCGATCAAGTACTTTTGGACCCTCACCATATCCGAGATACTGATGATGGGAAAATCCACACCATATGGCTTCGCTGTCTTAGGATTGATTGAGGATGGACCGGTCGTGCCCTTGCAACCTCCGAGGACATTTGAGCAAATAATAAAGTACTTATCCGTATTAAATGCTTTGCCCGGTCCGATCATATCGTCCCACCAACCCGGTTTCTCGTCTCCCTTGTGAAAGCCCGCGGCATGGGCATCACCCGAAAGAGCATGGAGAATAAGAACAGCATTAGACCTCTGATCATTTAGTTCGCCGTAGGTCTCATAAGCCACTGTGATTGGACCGAGCTTTTCTCCATTCTCTAAGACGAGCCCGTCGGGCGGAAGGGCAAAATTAAAATAATTTGTTTCTACAAGACCCATACCTTGATTTATTTCTGGATATGAGTGCTTCTCGGCAGTCTTGATATGTTTGTGAGATACGTGTGAAGTCTCCGCAGTTTTCTTCGACACCAAATTTATCGCTGACATTTCTCTTTCCTTCAACAAATTTTTCTAAATCTCTTCATACCTTATCTTAATGTTTTATTTCTAACCGACTGTGCCCCAGTTGGGCATTTGCTAAGATAGCTTTATTATATATTTGGGAACGCAGCCAAAATACATTTTCAAGCGGTTGCCATTGAACGAAAAAGCCATGCGGGACTGACCCATCTGTTTGGCCATAGCATTCCCCATCAGCCTATGTCATATCGTTGGGAGGCCGGATTCGTTAAAAACTCCTTCAAAAAGCGGCCCACTGAGATAACGTTCGCCTGAATCAGGAAGTATGGCGACGATGGTTTTCCCTTTAAATTCCTCCATTCTGCCGAGCCTAAGAGCAACAGCTATCGCTGCGCCACAACTAACCCCAGAAAGAATTCCTTCCTCACGGGAAAGCCGCCTTGCATATCCAATTGCCTCTTCACTCGTAACCTGCTCCACTCGATCCACCACAGACAAATCCAAAGTGTCTGGAATGAACCCTGCCCCAATTCCCTGAATCTTATGAGGTCCGGGTTTAAGTTCTTTCCCTGCAAGACGTTGGGTGATGACAGGACTCTCGACTGGTTCGACAGCAACGCTGATAATCTTTTTCTTCTTTTCTCCCTTAATATATCGTGAGACTCCCGTAATAGTCCCTCCTGTACCTACTCCCGAGACCAGTATATCTATTCCACCATTCGAGTGCTCCCAGATCTCTGGACCTGTGGTTTTGAAATGAATCTCCGGATTGGCAGGATTCTTAAACTGCTGGGGCATATAGTAATTTGGCCCCGACGCCGCAATCCGCTCGGCTTCCTCAACCGCCCCTTTCATTCCTTTAGGCCCTGGAGTCAGGATGATGTTCGCGCCAAAAATAGCAAGTACTTTCCGCCGCTCCATCGACATCGTCTCCGGCATTGTAACGTTCAGCTTATATCCTCTCGCGGCGGCAACAAAGGCCAATGCAATGCCTGTATTTCCACTTGTCGGCTCAATAATCTCCATCCCCGGTTTAAGCAATCCCTGTTTTTCTGCCGCCCAGATCATATTGGCTCCGATCCTACATTTTACCGAATAGGAAGGGTTACGACCCTCAATCTTGCCAAGGATCGTAGCTTTGAGCCCCTGAGCCATTCTATTGATCTTCACCAATGGGGTGTTGCCAATCGATAACGAGTTGTCAGAAAAAAATTTTTCCATATAAATCCTCCTTTGCTATGTTCATTGTTGGTTTGGCTTATTCGAAACCCTGTTTTCCAAAATTACTCTGTTGTTCCATCCCAATTAATCCTCCTATGAATTTATCCCACCGCTTTCTTCAATGCCTGATCAATATCTTCCTTGATATCTTCTATATCCTCCAAGCCGACGGAGAGCCGAATGAAATCTTCTGTTACCCCTGTTTCTTCTTGCTCTTTCCGTGTTAATTGCTGATGGGTCGTCGAGGCAGGATGAATGACAAGACTCTTCGCATCGCCTATATTGGCAAGATGGGAAAGAATTTTGACTGATTCAATAAACTTTTTTCCTGCTTCCAACCCACCCTTTATTCCGAAACCCACTAGGCCTCCAAAGTTGTTCTTTAAATACTTGACTGCCAACCGATGACTTGGATGTTCTTCCAATCCGGGATAGTTCACCCAGGTGACCGAAGGATGCTTCTTCAAAAAATTGGCGATCTCAAGAGCATTTTCAGAATGTTTCTTTACTCTCAAAGGTAGGGTTTCTAGCCCTTGAAGAAAGAGAAAGGCATTGAAGGGGCTTAAGGGGGCTCCCAGATCTCGAAGCAAATGGACTCTCACTTTGATGATGAAAGCCACATTCCCCATGCCTGGAACGTTCCCAAAGGCATCCCAGAATTTCAACCCATGATAACTCGGGTCCGGCTCCGTAAATTCTGGGAACTTCCCATTGCTCCAGTTGAACTTTCCTGAATCGACGATCACCCCTCCAATCGATGTTCCATGCCCGCCGATATACTTTGTTGCAGAGTCCACGATGATATCCACCCCGTAGTCTATCGGTCTTACCAATCCAACGCCGACAGTATTATCGACCACAAAAGGAATGCCTGCGTCGTGGGCAATTTGCGCGACGGCCTCAAAATCCGGCACATCAAGCTTCGGATTGCCAATCGTCTCGGCAAAGACGGCCCTCGTCTTATCTGTAATCGCCTTCTTGAATTCACCCGGCTTTGTTGAGTCGACAAACTTCACCTTTCTGCCCAGTTTAGGAAATGTATAATGAAATAATTGGTACGTGCCTCCATAAAGATTATTGGCAGACACGATCTCGTCCCCCACTTGAGTGATGGCCAAGAGCGCAAAAGTCTCGGCGGCCTGACCTGAAGCCACTGCCAGAGCCCCGGCGCCGCCTTCAATGGCCGCAACCCTTCTCTCAAAAACGTCATTCGTGGGGTTCATGATCCTCGTATAAATGTTTCCGAATTCTTTGAGGGCAAAAAGATTTGCCGCGTGTTCCGTATTCTGAAACACATACGATGTGGTTTGATAAATGGGGACGGCTCTTGACCCTGTTGTCGGATCAGGAGTTTCCTGCCCCGCATGAAGCGCTAATGTTTCGAATCCTCTTGTTGTCATTTCCTAGACCTCCTTAGTTTTTAATTATTTGGGTTAAATGACTACAAAAATAAAAAAGCCACTAAACAAAAAATACATCTTGGTACAACACAGCATCATATAGGTGCCTCCCTTCTTCTCTAAATGGTTCATCTTCTTATTAAGGTCGAACAGATTTATATTCTCCGATCATTAAATAATCTTCTCCGGCCGGTTAACTGAGTTTATATATTCCGAATGGTTCAATGATCACGTCCATGATACCGCCGCAGACCATGCCCTCCTCCTCGGCAAGATCTCCCGTCATGTCAATCCGAAGTGTCCGCCCTTCTCCAGAGCGAATGACTTCTTGTGCAGTGCGTATGACTTTCCCTTCGCTGCATCCGCCGCCGATACTTCCCAGAGTCTTACCATAAGGCCACACCAGCATTTTTGCTCCCGTCTTTCTCGGCACAGAACCCTTAGTAGAAACAATAGTAACGATGGCTTTGGGGTCATCTTCGTCCCGGCTAAGTTCCTCCAAGACCTCCCGATCGAGCTCCGGCCAGTTCATTGGGACCTCATCCCTTATTTCAGAGGAAGGCTTCACTATTCTTCTGAATCTGATCACCTGCGCAATGATGGAAATGGCAATTTCCTCGGGCGTTGCTGCTCCGATGGGCACTCCGATAGGAGCGTTTACCTTTTCCACCAACTCCTCCGGAAAGCCTTCCTTCAACAGTATCTCCCGCACGCCCCTCACACGGCGCTTTGAACCGATCATCCCCACATAGGCAGTAGTATATTTCAATGTCCTGCGGAGGCAATCCAGATCGTGCCGATGTCCTCTTGTGACGATGACGACATAAGCGGAGCCATTCAAATTAAGCTGATCGAAGCATTTGTCAAAGCTTTCGCATAGGACTCTTTGTGCGAGAGGAAAGCGTTCCCGGTTGGCGAAGGAGGGTCTGTCATCAATGACCGTAACCAAGAAGCCGATCATAGCTCCCAAGGCCACAAGGGGTTTCGCAATATGTCCTCCGCCGAAGACAATCAATCTGGGTTCGGGGAAAAAGGGTTCGATCAGATATCTCTCTCCGGGTGATCTTTCAATTGACAGAAGATTTCCTGTCTCAAGAGCGCTCAAAGCCATCCCGTATAATTCGCTGTCCGACAAGGAAGGAGATGACAAATTCAAGAGATCCTTTTCTGTAAACAGCAGCTTGGGGGGAAAGGAACTTTTTCTTCCGTTTTCATTTTGCATCGTGGTAATCAACACAACTCTTTTTCCCTCTTTCAGTTCTTTCAATAAGCGGATGTAGATGTTCTCCGGTACAATATTCATGGCATTTGCTTCTCTTTCCATCCCTTCATCCCCTTATATGCTGTTCCATACGTTTGATCAGACCTTCCAAGCCTGTTTCCTTGGTAAAAACAGAACAAAAAAACCCACTGACCATTTCTTCTGGCAGTGGGTTGCCCGGTAGTGCAAAAATATTATGATGCTGTTTACATGGGCGGACCTCCCACACCAGCCGGACAACACATGACCATGCAACACATCATCATTGAGTGTCTATCAAGCTTTTGTGAATTATTATCGCAAGTTATAAGTTTATTCATACCTAATTTCACGCCTTCTCATTTTGGCTTTTTAAAATGGTACAATCTATTTTACATATCCTATAAATTTTGTCAAGTATTTTTTAAAAAATTCTTTATTTTTTTAATTGACAACGTATGTGGGGCAAGACTTTCGGGGATTCAGAAATTGGTGAAAGGGACGCACCGGAAGTGTTGAAATTGCGGTCATTTCAATGAGCTGCATGTCACCTTCTGCGTAGCTTGTGGCGAAGAAATAATCAGGAAACCAAAGGGACATCGAAAGCAACCATCAGCGGGCCTTTCTTATAAAACGATCGCCCTTGTTATTGCATTGATCTTTCTTGCCGGCGTCTCTGTCAAGCTTGGCATCACTTTCTCCAATAGAGGAATCCTATCCAAATTAACCTCTGCGCCTCTCGATCCCTTGTTGGCCATCGGTGCCATCTTTCTGTCTTCTTTGATCGGCATTCTTTCGAGCGCCTATCCTGCGATCCATGCCTCAAAGATGGATCCGACTACGGCATTACGCTCACTATGAGAACGCAAAGAGCATAGCGCATAGAGCTCAAAACCGAAAGACAAGAACGCCATGCGCTCTGCGCTATGCAAGGGAGTTGAACATGAGTCTAATAGAAATCAAAAAGCTAAATAAAACCTATGAAAGCGGGGAGGAGTGCATACCGGCGCTCTGCGATGTGGATTTGAACATCGAGAAAGGCGAATTTATATCTGTGATGGGACCTTCCGGATCGGGAAAGTCAACTCTTCTGACCATTCTCGGAGGGCTAAACCATCCCACAACGGGAGATGTTGTTGTGGATGACATCCCCATTCACAGACTTCCGTTGGAGAGGTTGGCCGATTTCAGAAGAGAATATCTTGGGTTCATCTTTCAATCTTTCCAATTGATTCCTTATCTAACGGTAGTTGAAAACGTGATGGTCCCCCTCTCTATCACACAGCGGTCCAACCGGGAACAGATGAAAATGGCTGAGGGAATATTGGAGAGGATTGGATTGAGAGGGAAAGGGAAAAGACTTCCAGATCACCTTTCAGGAGGGGAACAAGAGAGGGTGGCCATTGCCAGGGCCCTCGTGAACTCGCCGCCTATTCTTATGGCAGATGAGCCTACAGGGAATCTGGATTCGAAAACAGGAAAAGAAATTGTGGACCTGTTCAAGTCTTTAAATAAGGAAGGGCAGACGATTGTCATGGTCACCCACAACCCAGAGAATGCGTCATCTTCCACCCGAACGATCTCTCTGAGGGATGGAAAACTGGAATAAACGGGAGAGACGTTCTGGAGGCCAAAAAAATACTGCATTTTTTTTAAAAAAATGGAGGATTTACCCTATTTACTCTTGAATACAACTCTTGTACCGTGGGAAGTGTGCTAATATTTTTATGGAAGGAGGCAGAGAAATGGCAGACAAGGATAAAACAAAGAAAGTTCAATTCGAATTCATGGCACCCGACGCGCAGAAGGTGTACCTGGCAGGCGACTTCAATCGTTGGGATTTAAGCGCGAACCTGATGAAGAAGGACAGGAAAGGCACATGGAAGGCCACTCTGTCTTTGAAGCCGGGAAGATATGAGTATCGCTTTCTTAAAGACGGCAACTGGGAAAATGATCCCATCTGCGCCGGCTGTGTCGCGAACGATTTTGGAAGCAAGAATTGCGTGAGAATCGTCGAGTGATCGTCAGGAGCCAGTCTGTTTCTCCCTTTTGAAGTATAACTTTTGGACTTTTCCCGCTTGGTCAAAGACGACGCTCACCAATTCCCATCCCTCTCTTCCGAGTTCGTTGAGCCTTTCTTTATGTGCAGGGGGATGCAATGTTGAAGTCTCCTTTTCGGCGTCGGTGAAATAGAGATATTCCCATCTGGTCATCCTCGTCCTCCTCTCTCTTTTATTGCTTCTTGTTCAAACAAAAGATGATGTCTCGCCAATAATAGGCATCCGGAGTTAGTAATGTAATATGTCTGTGCCAGGATGGAGATATTTAGAGGGATCGTACCCTTGTGGGCCATAGGGAGTTGAATTTTCATAACCGTAATCCTTCCAAAGGTAGATCTCTCTGCTGAGGAGAATAGGATAGTGATAAGTACGATCGCTTACAGATTTTATTTTTTCACCCTGTATTGATCCCTGAATTTCACCGGCTACCGTGATCCTCACTCCCCTTCTATAAAGGGAAACGTCGATCGGTCCCTTCAAGAGAACCAAGAATCTTCCCCGGAAGGAGACCTCCCTGCGAGGTTTCTCCGTCCAGCCCAAAGGCCATTCGAGGACTTCGATAAGGGTCGTCCCATTCTCTTGAGGCAGTATTTGAATAATCTCCCCGCCCCATAAAACAGTTTTCCCTTCGTAATGATTTGGATTTTGGGCTACTTCCTTAAAGCTAATGGATGTGTCCGTGTTCTCTCTTGTCTCTTCAGAAATGTTCGCAGCACACGCAAAAAGAAAAACAGATAAAAACAAAACCGGAAATAGCCTCATTCGTCTTACCATCTTTTCCTTCGATCTAAAAATAGTCACTCTTTCGAGAAATTCAACGGCTCCCTCCAGATTTTTACTTCTTTCTCGGTCTCTCTCCGAGAGTCACCTGCACATCCATGAAGTTTCCGTTTCGATAGACTTTAAGGAGAATCGTATCTCCCGGTTTCTTCTCACGGATATAATGGATCAACTCATCATTCGTTTTCACATCATGCTGATCCGCTTTCACCACGACATCTCCACCCACGAGCACAATCATATTGCCGACTTGAATCTTCTGATTGCCCCCTTGCAGACCTGCCTTATCCGCAGGGCCACCCTTTGTCACTTCGGCAATCATCGCTCCTCGCTCTATCTTGAGGTTTCGGTACTTGGCTATCTCGGGAGTAAGTGACTGAATGTTTGCGCCAATCCAGGGATACGTTACATAGCCCTTTGAAATGAGGTCTGGGACCACTCGTTTTGCCGTGTTAACAGGAATGGCAAAACCGATCCCTACGCTTCCACCGGATGGACTGAGAATGGCGCTATTGATCCCGATGATTGCTCCGTCGGAGTCGAGGAGAGGGCCTCCGGAGTTTCCCGGGTTAATAGCGGCATCGGTCTGAATCACATCCTCAATGAGCGTCCCAGCTTCGGACCGGATCGTCCGGCCAAGAGAACTGATGATTCCCGTCGTCAGTGTCCTCTGAAGGCCAAAAGGATTTCCGATGGCAAGCACTTTTTGTCCGATCTTTAAACTTCTTGAATCTCCCATCGGAATAACCTTCAACTTCTCTCTTGGAGCATCAATCTGGATCACTGCCAGGTCATTATCTGGATCTGAGCCGATGAGTTTAGCAGGCCACTTCGATCCATCTGCCAGGGTCACCTCCAATTTTTGGGCATCGGCCACCACATGATGGTTGGTCAAGATATACCCTTTGGCATTGATGATGGAACCCGACCCGGATCCCTGGGTTGGATAGGCGTTGAAGAAAAAATCCATCTGGATAGCAGTGCTGGTTACGTTGACAACCCCATCTGCCACCTTCTCATAGACAGCAATATTATTTCTTTCCTCTTCGGTCAATGCAGCCGAAAAAACTTGCCCTGCTGTAAAAAGGATAGCGAGGGAAATAAAAACCGAAATCAAAAACCTTCTTGAAACAAGTCCTCTACCGCAAGCCATTATTGCATCCCCCTTTCGCGCGGCTCAAAGCTTTGGCTTTCATTGATCTTCCACGAAGGATTTTCAGGTCTTTTACTATCGGCTCTTAGCGACTTTGTCACCGACTTTTTCAACTTTTCGGAAACTTCCTCCGCGATTTTCAGCGGCTCTCTGCTCTTAATTACCTGCAAAGCGGACACTGGATTAATGGCGGAAACACATGTTTTTTGGTCGTCCGTTTCGTGGACAGTCACGTTGCATGGCAGAAGGAGCCCCACTTCAAGATCCGTCTGTAGGGTCCGGTGGGCGTAAGGAGGATTGCAAGCCCCAAGTATAGTGTACTTTCTGAAGTCGACACCCAACCTCTTCTTTAAGGTTTCCTTCACATCGATCTCCGTAAGGACCCCGAAGCCTTCTTGCTTTAAAGCCTCCGTAACCTTTGAGATGGCATTCTCGCAAGAGGTGTCCAAAGTCCTGGTGAAAGCGTAACCCTTCATCTCTTCCATGGTGACCTCCTCTTCTTAACTCAAATGAATACTGTCTTAGACGGGGTTTATCGAGACTTATTCTATATCCTTGGAAGACCGGCCTCGTCAAAAATTCCTTCAAAAAGCGGTCCGCTCAGATAACGCTCGCCCGAGTCAGGAAGGATCGTTACGATCGTCTTTCCGCTAAACTCCCCGCTTCTCGCGAGCCTCAGAGCAACGGCGATTGCCGCACCTGAGCTCACGCCAGAAAGGATCCCTTCCTCGCGGGCAAGTCGCCGTGCGTGCTCGATCGCCTCCTCGCTCGTCACCCGCTCCACGCGATCCACTACAGATAAATCCAACGTGTCCGGAATGAACCCGGCACCGATCCCCTGGATCTTATGGGGCCCGGGCTTGAGCTCTTCCCCCGCAAGGCGCTGCGTAATAACAGGGCTCTCGACCGGTTCGACGGCAACGCTCATGATCTTCCGTTTCTTTTCTCCCTTGATATACCGTGAGACTCCCGTAATCGTTCCGCCCGTGCCCACTCCTGAAACAAGGACATCTATCTTGCCGTTGGTCTGTTCCCAGATCTCCGGACCCGTCGTCTTGAAGTGAATCTCTGGATTAGCGGGATTCTTGAACTGCTGAGGCATATAGTAATTGGAACCCGACGTCGCGATCCGCTCGGCTTCCTCAATCGCCCCTTTCATTCCTTTGGCCCCTGGCGTCAGGATGATGTTGACGCCAAAAACAGCGAGCACTTTCCGTCTTTCCATCGACATGGTCTCTGGCATGGTCACATTGAGCTTATATCCTCTTGCGGCAGCTACGAAAGCCAGTGCAATGCCCGTATTTCCGCTCGTC
>Ga0187779_10001091_pt1 | contig 17191 bp, 16 predicted proteins | sample 1015_Q2_SP10_10__FD_132435 | JGI IMG/M metagenome (GOLD analysis project Ga0187779, IMG submission 132435) | Tropical peat soil microbial communities from peatlands in Department of Meta, Colombia - 1015_Q2_SP10_10_MG | ecosystem: Environmental > Terrestrial > Soil > Wetlands > Peat | place... | reverse complement strand
TGTCCGCGACGTCTATCTCGGGGTTCCCGCAGTACTCGGAAGAGACGGCATCGAGAAGGTGATAGAACTGGATCTCACCAGGGAAGAGAGAGCGGATTTCGACAAGTCGGTCTCGGCTGTCAGGGACCTCTTAGCGAAACTCGGCTTGTAACCGCAGAACGACGAATCACTAGAAACCGGAGAAAGGTACCCTCGTATGAAGAGAGAAGAAATCGAGCAAACCCTTGTATTGATTAAGCCGGATGCCCTGAAAAACTCACTGACGGGATATGTACTTTCTCAGCTTTCGGAATTTCATACCGGCTTGCGTTTTGCCGGGGCGAAAATAGTTCATGTGCACAGGATGCTTGCCGAGCAGCACTACGCCGAACACCGGGGGAAGGTCTTTTATCCTTCACTCATAGAATACATTATGGGGCTCATCCATTATCCCGATGAACCGGAGAGGCGCAGGGTGATAGCGCTCGTCTATCAGGGTAAGGGCGCTGTACAAAAAATACGGGATATCTGCGGACCGACCAATCCCCATGCCGCCAGAGAAACGAAGCCGGGATGCATTCGCGCATTGGGAACCATCGTTCCTCTCAAAGACGCTTCCGGCAAAGAGATCGGTGAACGGATGGATAACCTCATCCACGCTTCTGCTACCGCCGGCGAGGCTGAACGTGAAATCAAACTCTGGTTCAGACCGAGCGATTTCCCCCCGTTCATGCGGCTCTTTCCCGCCGAAGTGAACGAAGAAGCTCATTACTATTTTAAGGATGGCAGGCTTCACACAAAGCATATCCGTGGGAGCGTTTGCCTCGTCGCTCCCGGTGATATTGTTTGGAAATCCGACCTCGACACCTTGCGCGCCCCTGATCAAGCCTCGCCGACTCCTTCCTCTATTGAGACGGTGGCCGCCAAATACCTCATTAACTACTATCCTGAAGGATAGGAAGTCTCTTTTTCGGGAGTCACCGGACGTCTCTCTTTGCCCGCCAGAATAGCTGAGGATACCCGGACAGAAGACGTGCACCAACGTGGCCTTTTTATGCCGGGTTTAGACCCCTCGTCGCTCCTCGAGCGTCCGTCCGCGGCCCGGCAATTTCCGTCTATTCGGTTGACTTTCACTCCGGAAAAGCAGTATTATTTTCATAGGAGGTTACGATGTTTGAGAAATTCACCGAGAGAGGCAGAAAGGTAATCATCTATGCCCGCGAAGAAGCCGAAAAAAGGCAGAATGATTACCTCGGCACAGAGCATCTTCTCTTGGCTCTCCTGAGAGAGGAAGACAGTCTTCCCATCGCCATCCTGAAGAAGATGGGCCTTTCTATCGAAGACCTCTTTATGGAGATAGAGCGAAGCCTTCCCTCCGGAACAAACATCCTCACCTTCGGGGACATTCCCTTTACCCCGCGGGCAAAGAAGGTCCTGGAACTTGCGGTTGAAGAGGCGCGGCTCCTCGGCCATAACTATATCGGCAGCGAGCACCTCCTGCTCGGAATAATCCGTGAGGAAGAGGGAATAGCTGGCAAGATCCTGAGAAACTTCGGGGCAAATCTTCTCGGTGCACGTCAGTTAACGATCAATCTTTCGCTGAGGACCCAGACGCACGTGAAAGAACGGAAGAGCACCACACCGGCCCTTGATGAATTCGGCAGGGATCTGACGCAACTCGCCAAGGCCGGAAAACTCGATCCGGTCATCGGCAGGGAGGACGAAATCGAGCGTGTTTTACAGATCCTCGGACGACGGATCAAGAATAATCCCGTTGTCATCGGTGAACCGGGTGTCGGTAAGACCGCCATTGTCGAAGGCCTCGCTCAGAACATCATATCCGGCGATGTCCCGGACAACCTTCTCGGAAAACGCATCGTCTCTCTCGATCTCGGCGCCCTCATCGCGGGAACCAAGTACCGCGGCCAGTTTGAAGAGCGACTGAAGATCGTCATGAAAGAGATAACCCAGTCCGACAACGTGATACTCTTCGTTGATGAATTGCATACCCTCATCGGTGCGGGTGCGGCAGAGGGTTCCGTCGATGCCTCGAGCATGTTGAAACCTGCCCTCTCACGCGGAGAGATTCAATGTATCGGGGCCACGACACCCGATGAATACAGAAAATACATCGAAAAAGACAAGGCGATGGAACGCAGATTCCAGCCGATTTACATTCAGTCGCCCTCTACGGAAACGACGGTACATATACTGCAGGAGCTGAAGCCCAGATACGAGACGCATCACAGGGTGAAGATGAGTGAGGACGCCATCACGGCGGCGGTGAAATTGTCAGACCGCTATATCTCCGACAGATATCTCCCCGACAAGGCGATAGATGTCATTGACGAAACCGGATCGAGAATCAAATTGAAACGGTCTACGTTACCTGCAGAGATAAAGGAAATGGAACAGGAACTGCTCAGGCTCTCGAAGGAAAAAAACCTTTATGTCAAGCTTCATGACGTGGAGCGGGCCACTGCCATACGGGGAGAAGAGGAGAGGCTGAAGAGGCTCCATGACCAGACGCAGAAGCGCTGGAAGGAGAACCTGAACAAGGAAATCCCTGTCGTCACCTCGGACGATGTGGCCTATACGGTCTCGAAGATGACCGGCGTCCCTCTCTTTAAGCTGGAAGAGCGGGAGTCGGAAAAACTGATACGAATGGAAGAGGCGCTTCACGAAAGGATCATAGCGCAGGACGAAGCCATTAAGGTTATATCGCGGGCGATTCGGCGTTCCCGGTCAGGGTTGAAAGACAGAAAGAAGCCGATAGGATCGTTCTTCTTCCTCGGCCCGACGGGAGTCGGAAAAACGGAACTCGCAAAGGCTCTCGCGGAGTTTCTCTTCGACGACGAGAATGCGCTTATCAAGGTCGACATGTCCGAGTATATGGAGAGGTTTAATGTGTCGCGGCTTACCGGCGCGCCTCCCGGTTATATCGGGTATGAAGAGGGCGGCCAGCTGACGGAAAAGATACGAAAGAGACCTTATTCCGTCGTGCTTTTTGACGAGATCGAAAAGGCGCATCCGGACGTATTCAACATACTCCTCCAGGTCCTTGATGAAGGCGTTCTTACGGACAGTTACGGCAGGAAAGTCGACTTCAAGAATACGGTCATTATCATGACGTCAAACCTGGGCGCGCGGATCATAGAGAAGGCGACCCCCCTCGGTTTTCACACGAATACTGCCGAGGACGCATACCAGAAGATAAAAGAGAATGTCCTGAACGAACTGAAGAGAACCTTCAACCCCGAGTTCCTCAACCGTGTTGATGAGACGGTCGTCTTCCATCCCCTTGACAAGGAGCATTTGATGTCGATCATTGACCTGCTGGTGAACGAATTGAACAAACAGCTCATCGATCGAGAACTCTTCGTGGAGGTGGATCAGGCGGTAAAGGAATGGATCATCAACAAATATTACCAGCCTGTATATGGTGCAAGACCGATGAGAAGGGCGATACAGAAGTCCATAGAGGACCCCCTCGCCGAGGATCTCTTGAAAGGCAGGTTTAAAGAGCCCCAGCGGATTAGAGTCGTCCTCGAAGCGGATACCCCGGTCTTCATCGGTGCCGAAGATGCTGCCCTGTTGTCAGTGAACTGATCAGCCTCCGAAAAAAGATTCAGAATCCGGCTTAACTTCACCACATCGAGAAGGAGTTTGAGCGTTGAAAAGAAAGAGCCTTGTCTTGATAGTAATCCTCCTTTCGGGGATTGTAGTCTTCTTCCTTACGTTCAAGAAGGAGGAGACACCCGAGAGAGCGCTCACGGTAGGCCTCGACGCGCCAGAAGTGGCTCTCGGCGACACATCGGGCAAGCGTTATACCCTCGCTGAACTCAGGGGTTCCGTCGTCTTTATTAACTTCTGGGCCTCCTGGTGCCAGCCATGCATAGAGGAAATGCCTTCCATTCAGGCTATCTACGGCCGTTTCAGGGGGGATAATCGTTTCCGCATGCTCTCGGTCCTTTACAGAGACGACTACGGGAAGGCGATAGACTACCTGAAGGGGAAACAGTATGATTTCCCTGTCCTGACGGACATCGGCGGGATGACGGCTAAAGCTTACGGAGTGACGGGCGTCCCAGAGACCTACATCGTTGACAAGAAAGGGGTTCTCAGAGAAAAGGTGATCGGTCCTGCCGATTGGAGTTCTCCGCAAGCTGTCTCCCTCATAACGAATCTCCTGAATGAATAGTCCCGCGAATGGGAACACCATCGCCGCCCGAAAGTGTCATCCTCTTTGTCGGGGCTCTTTACCTGAAGGAGGGTTCTTTAGCCTCAGCCGAAGAAAAGCTCGGTGAACATTTCGGCGAGGTCGCCATGGAGAGTCCTTCTTCGGAATGGTCTTATTCAGATTACTATAGGGAGGAAATGGGCTCTCCGCTCAAAAGATCTTTCATCTTCTTTCGAAAGGCGATCGATCCCGGAAGACTCGCTGATATAAAGCTCCTGACGAATGACATTGAACGCCGTTTATCAGCGGGCGGGCGAAGGACCATAAACCTCGATCCCGGTTATCTCACGGCTGCAAAGGTGGTCCTTGCGTCGACAAAGAATTACTCCCACAGGATATATATCGGCAAAGGGATTTATGCCGAAGTTACCCTGATTTTCCGGGAGGGTAACTATCAGCCGCACCTCTTTACCTATCCTGATTATGCGAGCGAGAAGGTGAGGGAGATTTTCGAAAAGGCTCGGAATTTTCTGAGGACGCCGTGACATTATGATGCCGGTCCCTTGAGTCGTCTTCCGAAAAAGATTAGGGTAACTGTCATGGTCTTGAAGTATCTTGACTAAAGGAGTACGAGATTGTCTCTGTGAATAACCTCATCGGAATACCGGTAACCGAGGAGGTTCTCGATCTCGGTTGTCTTTTTCCCTTTTATCTGTTCTATTTCGGCGGAGGAATAGTTGACGAGTCCGGAAGCGATGCGCTTGCCGCGTGAATCAAGACAGTAGACCGCATCCCCTGACTCGAATCTTCCCGAGACCGAAACAATCCCTGAGGGGAGGAGACTCTTTCCTCCCGAAACGAGGGCATTGACCGCGCCATCATCGAGAGAGATGCTCCCCCTCGATCTGCAGCAATGCGCGATCCAGCCCTTTCTTGATGACATCCTGGATTTGCGGACCCTGAACTCGGTCCCCTCCTTCATGCCCTGAAGGAGTGAAGAGACGGCTCCTCTGCGCCTCCCGTTGATGATATTCACCGTAATCCCGTTGTTCACGGCCCTTTTTGCGGCGAGCACCTTGGAATACATGCCGCCGGTGCCGACCATCGTCCCTGCGCCTCCCGCCCTGTCTTCGAGTTCCGACGTAATCTCCTCCACCACCCCTATCAACTTCGCATCGGGGTTCCTCCTCGGATCCTCAGAGAAGAGGCCGTCGACATCGGAAAGAATGATGAATCGTTCCGCACCGATGAGGCCCGCCACGAGGGAGGCGAGGTGGTCGTTGTCACCGAACCGAATCTCGTCGGTAGCCACCGTATCATTCTCATTGATTATCGGCACAATCCCACGGGAGAGCAGTGCAATGAGCGTATTCCGTGAGTTGATATACCGCTTCCTGTCGGAGAAGTCATCACGGGTAAGGAGAATCTGGGCAACCTTCTTGCTGTGGACGCCAAAACACTTTTCATATGCCCAGATGAGACTGCTCTGGCCAACCGCAGCAGCCGCCTGTTTGAGGATGATATCCTTCGGTTTTTCCTTGAGATCGAGTTTCTTCATCCCCGCAGCAACGGCGCCGGATGACACGATGACGACCTCATGGCCCCTATTCTGTACAAGAGCGACATCATCGGCAATGAACTTGACCCTGTCCATGTCGAGGCCGCCGTTTTCTCCCGTCAGGATATTTGAACCTATCTTTACGACGATCCTCTTCATCTCACCTCACCGGATAGAGCGAGAAAGCCATTCTCGCGAACACAGGGCATGGCAGGATGTTCATACGACAGCCGCGAAAGCCCCTGAAGAGGCCGCTGAGATCCCGGTAAAGAAGAGTCCCGTCATCCTGGAGAATCAGATATTGTCTGAGCGACATACTGTATGAGCTCCTTTACCCCTTTCCCGGTAACTGCCGAGAGGGCAAAAAAACGGATTCCCTTATCATTACAATATCGGGAGAGTCTGTCAAGCCTCTCGTTGTCGGCCACGTCAAGCTTTGTGGCGACGACAATTCGAGGCTTCTCGACGAGCCTTTCACTGTAGAGACCAAGTTCCCGCTCTATCTTCAGATATTGGTCGACAGGATCACCAGTTGCCAACACCGATATATCAACGAGGTGCAGAAGGAGAGACGTGCGCTCCACATGGCGGAGGAACTGGAACCCGAGTCCAACCCCCTTATGGGCTCCCTCAATGAGACCGGGGATGTCAGCAACGACAAAACTCCGGAAGTCTTCGAGTTTGACAACGCCGAGATTCGGCACGACCGTCGTGAAAGGGTAGTCCCCGATCTTCGGCCTCGCAGAGGAGACTGCAGAGATAAGAGTGGATTTGCCGGCGTTCGGAAGTCCGATCAGTCCCACATCAGCAAGCAGCTTTAACTCTATCGTGAGGGACCTCTCTCCTCCCTCTTCTCCGCTCTGTGCAAACCTCGGCGCCTGACGCGTGGGTGTGGCAAAATGGGCATTCCCGAGACCTCCCCTGCCGCCCCTGGCGACGATCGCCTCTTTTCCTTCCCTGTCAAGGTCGGCTATGACTTCACCGGTCCCTTCGTCCTTAACGACGGTCCCCACCGGAACGGGGATGGTGAGGTCATCCGCATCCTTGCCATGCATATTCTTTCCCATTCCGTGTTCGCCGTGCTTTGCCGTATACTGACGCTGATATCGCAGGTCGAGGAGGGTATTCATGTGTTCAGTAGCCCTGATGATAATATGGCCGCCTCTGCCTCCGTCACCTCCGTTGGGTCCCCCCTTCGGGACGTACTTCTCCCTCCTGAAGCTCACACAGCCCCTTCCACCATCCCCGGCCTTGACGCGGATCTTTACATAATCGACAAACTGCAATGAGAGATCCCCCGACTCACGACCTACCGGCTCTCCAATGGAAAGGATTACGAAGTACTCTCATACGAAACATGAATGACCCTTGTGAGGATCGCACATACACGTCGACATGTGAAGGTGCAAGACGGACATCAGTCGCCCCTCGATTATCCATAAACACTTTGAACCTTTCATTGCTCGGTATTCTCTTTAACGTATGAAAAAGGAAGAAAATAAAAAAGGCGGTCAAAAACCGCCTTCAGAGGTCCATGGGGATTCGCGATCTAACTCGCGGCAGTCGCTTCAGCCACCGGATATACGCTTATCTTGAGACGGTCCCGGTCCTTCCGCTCGAAGGTCACGATTCCATCAACCTTCGCAAAGAGGGTATAGTCCCTGCCCGCACCGACATTGTTCCCCGGATGGTACTGGGTGCCCCTCTGTCTCACCAAGATATTCCCGGCCTTCACAAATTCTCCGCCGAACTTTTTCACGCCGAGTCTCTTCGCCTGACTGTCACGGCCGTTCCTCGAGCTTCCGACTCCTTTCTTATGCGCCATCTCTATCCTCCAACACTGATTTCTTTAATCTGCAGGATGGTATAAGGCTGCCGGTGTCCCCTGAGCTTCTCATAGACCCTGCGCGGTCTCTTCTTGTAGACAAGGACCTTGTCGGCCTTTCCCGTGCCGATCACCTCGGCCTTAACCTGAGCTCCCTTGACATAGGGCGTTCCGATCACCGTTTTGGACCCATCGATAATCGCAAGCACTTTCTCGAAATCCATAACAGCACCGGTCTCCGACTGAAGCAGGTCGACCTTTATCGTCTCCCCTGAGGAAACACGATACTGCTTGCCAGATGCTTCTATAATCGCATACATCCTCTGTTCACCTCCGAAAGTCTATTAAACACTATTTCTGCGCAAAATGTCAATGAATGTGCGGCCCCTCCCATCCGTCCGTTCGGGTGGCGCGCGACCTTCTATTTCAGTCTGAAATCAACTCGGCTATCCTTCAGCTTTTCATTTTTTTCGGGCTGAAGTGACTTCGGTTCCACAAGGAATATCCTTTCCGTTCCGACCTGCTTCGATTTCAGGAGATAATCTTCCGCTGCCTTGGCCCGTTGGGACGCGAGCGACCTCAGGTCATCATCGCTCACCTCGAGGTGGGTGAGCATGAGTTTCTCCATCTCCGGTACGGGCAGGTCTTTGGCGATCCCGATGATATTTCTCGGTTTCGGAAATTTTTCCTCTTTATACGCCATCTTCAGATACTTCGGGTATTCTTCGTCTCCCACAACAACTTCGTCCACGGGAACCGCCGTCATGCCCTTCTTTGCCATCTCCTTCAGCTTCTGCGCCTTGATCTTCCTCTTGAACAGATGCTGCCGCAGTCCCTCCCTGTCTTTTTCGGGGTCCACATGTCCCTCGATTTCGAGTTTCAGCGAAGGCCGGTCATAAAGCGCCTTTTCCAGCGCGTCGAGCTTCTTGACGCCCTCCTCGGAGATCGAGAAACTGCCATAGTCAAAAACAAGGTAGCTCAGTTCTTCTCCGCTGCCTCCGAAAAGGGCGCCGAGCAAAGCGAAAGGAGAAGTGGCTGCCTTTGTGAGGAGATTCAGGAGAATTTTGATAATGACCTTTCCGAGGCTGAATTTTGGATCATCGATGTATCCCGTGACAGGCAGGTCGAGGTCGATCTCCCCCTTCCTGTTCTTGAGGAGAGCGATGGCGAGCCGCACCGGCAGCTTCGTCGCATCGGGGCTGTCGACTTTATCACCGAGCGTGAACTGGTCGAGGAACACCTTGTTCTGGGAATCGAGTTTCTTCTTCACGATCAGGTACTGGAGAGAGAGGGAGAGTTTGCCTTTCTGGACGGTGTACCCTATGTACTTGCCGGCATAAGGGGACACCGGGCTCAGATCCATATCCTTGAAATCCATTTTCAGATCGATATAGAGGTCATCCTTGAGCGGGTTTATTTTGCCCGTAATCTCCAAAGGGGCGGAGTTCTCGAGTTTCCCCCGAAGATCGACATCGGCAACCGTATTCTCCTCCGAGGAGAGACCTGATACCCTTCCCCCTATCTCGAGCAGGTTTGCGGAGAAGTTCGGCTCTATATGCCTGTCGGAAAAATTGATCGTGCCTCCCTGCAGGGTCACCTTCTCGATCTTCATCGGCCCTCTCGATCCCTTCGCCTCACCAGTATCGGGGGCCTTCACCTCCTCCTTCGTGCCGGGAGCCTCAGTCTTTCTGGTTCCCTCTTCCATGATGTCCTGAACATTGAGCGAGCCGTCCTTATTGATGATAAACCGAGAATAGAAATCGGTGAGCGCCACCTCATCTATCTTGATACGGAGCGGATTATACCCGACGCTTATCCCGCTGAGATGGAGCGAATTCCATTTCAGGAAATCCTCGGCGTTCAGTTTGTCCATTGATGCGAATTCCGTTAAGGCCGTATCCCCCGTATAGACGGCTGACAGACCTTCGCCTCCGGAAGCGAGGGAGAGCTTTCCCTTTGCTGACAAGGCACCGCTCGTCACGATAATCTTGATCCTGTCGGTGAAATAGGATTGTGCGGGCATGATGTCGATGCCTTTGAGATCCAGGGAGAGGTCAGCAGACAGGGGATCGATGCTCACCGCACCGTTAGCGGAGAGGGATCCTTTCTTGTTCAAGGAACACGCGAAAGACATCCTTCCCTTGTGGTTTTTTGCCGTCGAGAGGTCTGTTCCTCTCAACCTTATCTCATGTATAAGTACATTCACCGGCTCGGACGGCACGAGATCTTCGAACCCCACCGAATAGCGTTCCACGGCCAGCTTCTTTGCCATCATCATCCAGGGCTTATCCTTCTTATCCTTATTCTTATCCTTATCCTTATCCTTATCCTTGCCCTTCTCCCTCGATGCAATTTCTTTCTCTTCCCCTCCATGAGCGGGAGGCATAAGGGTGGCCAGATTCACTGTCCCGTCCTGCGCCCGTTTCACTTTCAGAACACCTTTCTCTGTCGAAATTCCTCCGACAACGAGTTCCTTTTTTGAAAGATCGACAGAGGTATCTCCCACTGAGACAACCGGTATCGTAAGAAAGCCCTCTTTCTCGTCACGCTTTCTGAGCGAGAGAGAATTGAGCGTTATCTCCGCTTCAGTGAGCAGTATCTCCGGTTCCGGTTCCTTCATGAAGAAGGCGTAGCGGGTTTTCAGATCAAGGTCTCCCTTATCTATATCGAAGAGGACATTCCCGCTGTAGTAAGGCGCATACTTTCTCAACAGTATCTTGTTCAGTTCGAACGTGCCCTCCGATCCGAGGGGATCCACGGTAAACTCCCCTGTGATCTTCATCCCTTCCCCTGCCTCCGTGGCCAGACTGAGCCCGATCGCCGATTTCTTGTTCAGTCTATTGCTGAAATGATCGATCTTCACATTCACGTTTTCGAGCACCGTCTTGAAGGCGTCTCTCCTCGACAGGTCCGAAAAAGAAATCCTTCCGCCGACGAGGATGATCTCATCGGCATCGAAGACCAGAACCGACGCCTCCTCTTTCCTCTTCACGACATACCCTTTCTTAGGGATGAGCGATTGCACGTTCATCGTTCCCGATTTTTCGAGAACGAGATCGATTTCAGGCGATTGGAAGGCGGCGTGCTTCAGGTGAACCTGTTTCGACATCACATCAGCCGACTCAATGACGATTTCGTGGGATGGCAGATAGATGAGAGGAGCATCCTTCTTGTCGACGATTCGTATCTTCGTGAACTCGATGGTTCCCTTCGCAAGAAGGGTCGGAGGTCTATCCCTGTACTGCGTATAGGAAAGGGCCATCTTGGTATTCAGGGACCCGGACAATAACTTGAAATTCACTTCAAAGGGAATATAGGAGAAATAGTAGGGAAGGTCGAAGTCTTTAATGTCGACGTTGAAAACCGTCTCGCGGGAATCCTTGAAGGGTTTCGTCTGGCCGTTGAATGAGACCGGCTCGCCGTTCAATTTAGCCTGGAAGGTCGGCTGAACAAAGGTCTCGATATAGTAGGGGAGGGTCGACAGAAAGGGGATCTTTATCGTGAGTTCTCGCACAGTATGCTTTGTATGTTTTGGTCCGTCCCAGAAATCGAGGCTCCCGTTCAGTATCTGGATGTTATTGATCGAGAATCGGAGCGGTTTTGCCGGGCCGGCTTTCTTCGGCTCCTGCTCCACGATGAGATCGGAGAAATTATAGGATTGGTCTTCATTGCGGACAATGTTCACGAAGGGCCGGGTAATCCGCAACTCCTTGAATATCCATCCGCGCTTCAGAAGGGACACGCTCTGGAGGTTCAGATAGAGCTCGTCGAAGGAGAGAAAGGTCCCTGAGGAGGTCCGGTCCTTAACGGTAAATCCCTTGATGTCCACCGAAAGCACAAAAGGGTTTACCTTTATCTGTTGTATGGCGACGCTGCGATGGAGCGACTCCGACAATTTTTTCGTGAGCACCGACTTCAGAACCGGTGGCATTACGAAAAATCCTATGAGGGCAAAAAAGACAAAAAATATCGCTATCCCGAAAAGGATCTTCCTGAGAAGCTGCACCGATGGCATTTTCAGTGGTAACCGCATCATGGCAATTCCTTATTTTCCGAAGACGGTCTTCAGGAGGTCCGTCACCCTCGCGGCGGGATCGGTCCTGATCTTCTTCTCTTCCTGGCCGACCATATAGTAGAGCCCGTCCATCGCCTTATTCGTCACGTAGTGGTCGAGGTCAACCGATTCCTTGCCCATGAAGGGAAGCGACTCGTATTTCCCCATCATCGTCTTGTAAGCACGGGTCGTACCGACTTCGTCCATGCTCGACGCAACGACGGGTTTGAACGCGTCATAGATCTTGTTGTGAGTCTTGGCCTTAAAGTACTCGGTCGCGGCCGTGTCTCCCCCCGACAGGATCTTTTTCGCGTCATCTATGGTCATCTCCTTGATAGAGCTCCCGAAGATCGAAGCCGCCTTGGGCGCGGCCTTTTCCGCAGCCCTGTTCATGCTCAGGATGAACTCATCGACCTCCTTTTGGTACCCGACCTTCTTGAGCACATCCGCGACCTTCTGGATCTTTTCTGGCATGAGGATCTTTATAGCCTGATTGCCGAAATAGCCGTTGACCTGTGAAACGCTCTTCACCGCGTTCTCAGTCCCGACAGACAGGGCTTCCTTCAGCCCGGAAGCGGTTGTCGCTTCGTCAGTCCCCCCTTTCCCGGAGAGGCCTGCGCCTTTTTTTACGTCATCGAGCAGGCCGGCATGGGTAAGAAATACGAAAACACCGAGGACAAGGAAAATCGTAAGCAGCAGCTTCTTCATCTGCGACTCCTTCCTTCCACAATAAGGGTAAAGCCTCCCGCACCACCTCTCTGAGCGGATCTCCCTTCATTTCCTAAACCTTTCCGAAGACATACTTTGCCATCAATTGCTCGATATCTATGGCGGACTCCGTCTCTCTGATCCTTCCGCCCCCGGGAAGGATTTTCTCAGAAGCTCCGGGCGTTATCTGGATATATTTTTCACCGATGAGGCCCTTCGTCTTCACCGATGCGATCGCATCCTCCTGCACCTTGATACCGGTGTTAATGCTCAGTTCGAGCAACGCCTGATAGTTGTCAAGTCCGATGCTCTTCACCCTTCCTATCTCGACGCCCGCTATTTCGACGGAAGCGCCCGGCTTGATCCCTCCGACCTGGTCAAACTGCGCATAGATCTCGTACCGCCCCCCACCGATAACCTCGAGTTTTCCGAGTTTTATCGATATATAGCCGAGGGAGAAGATACCCACAAGAATAAAAATACCGACAACGACTTCAAGGTCAAGCTTCTTCATCCTTCCTCCTCATGCTCATCCGACTGATTCTATGGGCCCTTCGAGGCTGCCCGTAATAAACTGCTTCACCACCGGGTTCGACGACCGCTTAATCTCCCCGGGCGTCCCTACCTCAACGATAACCCCATCGTGCAACATCGCGACCCGGTCTGCCACATCGAATATCTCCGGGATTTCATGACTTATCATGACACCCGTAAAACCATATTTCTTGTGGGTTGACCTGATGAGCCGGTGAATCGAATTCAAGATGATCGGATCAAGACCGGTCGTCGGCTCATCGAAAAAGACGACTTTCGGTTCCGTGATGAGGGCGCGGGCGAGGGCAACCCTTTTTTTCATTCCCCCGCTCAGTTCCGCCGGATACTTCTTCCCAATCCCCCTGAGGCCGACATCCTCGAGGGAACGCAGCACCTTTTCGCGAATCTCGCCCTTATCCAGTTTCGTCTTTTCCCTAAGGGGAAAGGCGACATTCTGGTACGCCGTGAGGGAATCAAAGAGCGCCCCGCCTTGAAAAAGGACACCGAATTTCTCTCTCATCTCATCGACAGCCCCCCCCGTGAGCTTGGTAACATCTACCCCGTCGATGAGAATGCTCCCTGAGTCGGGTTTTATGAGCCCGATGATATGCTTTAAGAGAACACTCTTGCCTCCGCCGCTCTTCCCCATAATCACAACCAGCTCTCCGTCTGCAATCGTCAGGTTTATGCCCTTGAGCACCCGCTGCCCGTCAAAGGATTTCTTTAGGTTGATCGTCTCTATCACTGTCGCCCCTTACAACAAGACCGATCCAAGGAAATAATCCCAAATGAGAATGAATACCGAAGACATGACAACCGCCTCCGTGGTGGCCTTACTGACACCTTCCGCGCCGTATCCCGTATAGAAACCTTTATAGCAGCTCACCCATGCGACGATTACGCCGAAACTCATCGACTTATATAATCCCATCCGGATGTCGGACATCTCAATGAAAGTTTCCATCTGAGAGAAATAAGTCCCCGAACTCACCCCGAGCAGGTCGACCCCCACAACATACCCCCCGTAGATTCCGATGAGGTCAAAGATCGCCGCCAAAAGAGGAAAGACTATCACTGAGGCGACGACATTCGGAACGGCGAGATAGCGTATCGGGTTGAGAGCCATTGAGGTCAGCGCGTCTATCTGCTCCGTAATTTTCATGATCCCGATCTCGGCAGTGAGGGCAGAGCCAGCCCTCCCGGTAACCATGAGGGCGGAAAGGACCGGACCGAGTTCTCGTATCAGACTGAGAGCAACCGCAGGGCCAAGCAGCGCTTCCGAGCCGAATTTCCTCAGGGTATAGAACACCTGCAGGGCGAGCACCATACCCGTGAAGGAACCGGTAAGGAGAATTACGAGGAGGGACCTGTTGCCGAAAAACCGTATCTGTCTGAGAAGTACGCGCAACTTGAAGGGGGGGCGGAAGATGCATGAAATGGTATGAACCAGAAAGATGACCATGTGGCCCATACTTCTCACCACGGATAGTGATAGTGAACCTACCGCCCTCAGGAATCCTTCCATACCGTTCCCCTGTCCCCCGCCTTCCCCTGACTGAGATCGCTCTCTTTCCTCTAGTTAGGATAAAGGGAAAAGACCTTGTTGTCAAACCACTCCCGGGTTTCTATACTTTCAAGACGGGATGTCTGCTATAATACGTTCGTATCGATAATCCTTTCTCAGAAAAGGGGAATCCGTGACCCGAGTATTCATCGCAGATGACCACGCCATCGTCCGCAAAGGGCTGCGGCAGATTATCGAGGAGACTCCGGATATCGTCGTGGCCGAAGAGGCCGGGACGAGTCAGGAGATCTTGACCAAGGTGAAAAAGACGGACTGCGACGTGCTCTTGCTCGACATCGCCATGCCCGGGTCCAACGGTCTCGAGATCCTTAAGCAGGTGAAGCTCGAGAGGCCCGATCTGGCCGTCATGATGCTGAGCATGCATCCCGAGGAACAGTACGCAGTGCGTTCGTTGAAGGCGGGAGCCTCAGGATACCTCACAAAGGGAAGTGCACCGGCAGAGTTGATCGATGCCATACGGAAAGTATCGACGGGGAGAAAGTTTATAAGTCCTTCCCTTGCCGAAAGGTTGGCCTTTGACCTGGGCGGGGCCTCGGAAAAGCCCCTCCACGATACCCTTTCGGACCGTGAATTCCAGGTAATGTGCATGATCGCATCGGGGAAGACCGTGGGTGAAATCGCCGAAGAACTCTCGCTCAGCGTTAAGACCATCAGCACCTACCGGTCGAGGATACTCGAAAAGATGCAGATGAAGAATAATGCTGAAATAACCCATTACGCATTGCAGCAAAGGCTTGTAGACTGATATCCCTTCCTTGCATTCCCTTCGCGGCATCAGTGGGAACCGCTGATTCGCAAATCCCGTGTCTTTGTCCACTCTCAGATCTCTTTGCTTGTGCCTCTATTCCAAGTAAATGTTTCTAAATTGATTGCAGGACAAACGCTGACAGAAAAATCAGACTAATTCCGATAGCGTATTCTGCCGATTATCCTCTACTATAGTCTTAGTGCCTGCAATGATAAAGATACTCATCGGTGATGACCACACGCTCGTCCGAAAGGGGCTGAGGCAGATCATCGAGGAAGCTCCGGACATGGTTGTCGTTGATGAGGCTTCCAGCGGCAATGAGGTGCTGGACAAAATCGCGAGCGGCGATTATGACGTGGTTTTGTTAGACATCACGATGCCCGGGAGAGATGGTCTCGATGTCCTGAAAAAGATAAAATCGGCGAGACCCGGACTTGCGGTTCTCATGTTGAGCATGCACCCCGAGGAACTCTATGCCCTGCGGGCCTTAAGAACCGGCGCCGCCGGATACCTCACAAAAGAGAGCGTGCCTGACGAATTGATTCATGCAATACGGCAGGTGGCGTCGGGGAAAAAGTATATTAGGCCCTTGTTCGCCCAGAGGCTGACTCAGAAAGCAGATGTCAGCCGTAGGAACAACATTCCTTCCTGAAAAATCAGTGCGATATCCCGGCAATAGTGTCTTGTAGGACAAAAACCTACGGGCGATAACTCAAAAGTCTTACAAAAAAATCAGACATCTGCGGATATTTTTTTTATTTTTCGCCCCCTATACTAAACCTAGTTAAGGCCCATGTTTTCAGTCCCCATGACAATGATATGTGACGGGTCTCCTTTTTCTTAATGACCGGACGGGGGTGCGCAATGACAGAAGGATTCGACGATTTCGCGGATTATACCGAACAGAGCGATCTTGATTTTACCGGAAGAGGATTCGGTGACGGGTCTCCGACGATCCTCGATGAAGAGCACGAGAACGAATCGGCATACGGAGAAGACGGGTCGCCTGAAGGAAGACGGAAGGTCTCCTTTTTTGATTACGAGCATGAACCCCTGCAGACCTATCTCAGGGAAATGAGTATCATCCCCCTCCTGAAAAGCGCCGACGAGATACGGATCGCGAGATGTATCGAAACGGCCGAAGAAAAGCTTTTGACCGCCGTCTTTTCTCTCCCCTTTGCCCTGGAAGAACTGGTCAACATCGGTTCCCTCGTCAGGAAAGGACGGCTGTCACTCGCGGATATCCTGCAGGGCACCGGGGAATCGAAAGAACTGTCTGAAGCCGATGAAAAAGCCTTCTTCTCGGTTCTCAACAGGATAAGGAGACTGCTCCGGAAGGGAACGGATTTCCTCAATGGAGGAAGGGCGGCAGAGCATATCACCGCACTCAAGCTGAAGCATGATTTCCTCGTCTCTCTTTCGAAAAAACTCGAAGAGACGGCGGAAGAGGTCAAATCGGTCAGGGAGAAGATGGCGGCGCTCGGCAGAAGGCTCAGGGCCTTCGGTTATGATACCGAAGCTCTCCTTCGGGGCGGTCTCAAGGTATCGTCGGGATCTCGCGGCAGGGGCTCGCGGCAGAGCACGAAGAAGAGTGCCCACGATGCACTCGTAGAACGGTACCGGGAGTACCGTGACACGATCCGCGAACGGGAACGATTGATCGGCGCACCCTTCGAAGAAATGAAGCGGATGTTACAGATCCTGTCCGAAGCACGAGCAGAAATCGACGGCGCCAAGAATGCCATGATTGAGGCCAATCTCAGACTCGTCATAAGCATAGCGAAACGGTATATCGGAAAGGGATTGAGTTTCTCCGACCTCATTCAGGAAGGGAATATCGGCTTGATAAAGGCCGTCGACAAGTTTGAATACCGGAGGGGATACAAGTTCAGCACCTATGCGACATGGTGGATCCGGCAGGCGATAACGAGGGCTCTTGCCGATCAGTCGAGGACGATACTGATACCCGTACACATGGTAGAAGTGCTCGGGCAAATCACAAAGGTTACGAGACAACTCG